>ENA-UOOM01000038-UOOM01000038.1-fermentation-metagenome-genome-assembly--contig:-NODE-38-length-177464-cov-22.162410_pt1 | contig 177464 bp, 148 predicted proteins | sample MGYA00245781_ERZ724031 | MGnify/ENA primary metagenome ERZ724031 (study PRJEB28704, sample SAMN03018317) | fermentation metagenome | biome: anthropogenic terrestrial biome; feature: soil...
TTATTTATATATTGTAGTTGTTGTTGGTGCATAAATTCCACTCGTTAAAAAAGAAACTAAACCATTAACGAATGACATTTCCGTTTTAACAGTATAGTCTTTTGCTCCATTGGCTAACACTGCCGGGTCAGATACTTCAACTGGTGCCAACCCCCCAATAAGATAATGATTCCATTTAGAAATTTGTTGATTTCCCTGTGCTCCATCTCCAACTACGGTTGTGTAAGAATAGCAGGAAGTCATCAGAAATGCTGCAAAAAGTACTGCGGTTAATTGAATTAATTTTTTCTTCATTTAATTGAATTTAAAAAGTTTACAAATAGAATTACATACATGATACGATGTTAAAATTAACAGAGTAAATGTATAATATATTTTAATTTCAGTAAAATATTTTAAAAATATCTTTTCAGAATGTTTGAGACTGATGAGTAATATCCGCGTCCGAACATATTTAGATGAACGAGAAGGAAGTATAACTGATACAAATCTATTTGTTCGTCGTAATATTCAGGTTTAGGAATAATCTCGTGATAGGTATTGTAAAATTCAGTGCCGAAGCTGCCAAAGAGTTTACTCATAGCAATATCAACCATAGAATGTCCTCTGTAAACTGCCGGATCAATCAGGTAGGGTGTTCCATTTGTCGAAATCAGGTAGTTACCTCCCCATAAATCACCATGCAGAAGCGAAGGAGTGACATCATTTAAATAACGATTGAAAATATCTATGCTGTCCTGTTTTCCGGGAGTCTCTTTTTCTGATAGTAGGCCGTTTCTCAGCGCCAGTTGCAGTTGCGGTGAGATTCTCTCTTCCCAATAGAATTCAATCCAGTCTGAATGAATTTGGTTGCTTTGGGGAAGACTACCTATAAAGTTATCAGAAGTAAATCCGAAGTCCTTTTGCTTTATCAGGTGCAATCCTGCCAGCTCTGCTCCTAGTCTGGCATAATCAGAAGGATCGGGACGTCTGTTTTCAACATAGTCCATCATGATTATTGCTTTTTCATCATATGAATCTACTAAATGTACATGTGGAACCGAAATTGTACCTGTCCTTTCAATTGCATCCAGGCCTTTTTGTTCCGCGTGGAACATTTTAATAGCTTCCGGTGCTTTGTTGATTTTAAGGAATAAGCTTTTGTTTGATGTTTCCAGGAGGTAAGCCGAAGAGATTGACCCTCCGGTTACCGGTCTGGTTGAGGTTATTTTATCTGATATTCTATCAGAAATATGACCCAGTATATTCTTTATCATGGTTTTATAATTTTTGCTCTTTCAGACTAGGTTAATAGACTTATCTTAACATATTCTATTTTTTTGAAATTGCGGCAATATTCTCTTTAAGTAAAGTAATCTTGCTTTCTGCATCTGCCTGTTTTTTACGTTCATTATCCACAATCTCCGGTTTGGCATTTTGCACAAACTTTTCATTACTCAGTTTCTTCTGTACAGATTTCAAGAATCCTTCCGTGTACTTCAGTTCTGTTTCAAGCTTTTGCAGCTCAGCTTCTATATCGATGTTGTTAGACAACGGAACACTGTATTCTGTAGTGCCCGAAAGGAAGCCTGCCGATCCTGGTTGTTTCTCTGTAACCTGTTTTATAGATGACAGGTTGCACATCTTTGATATGATGCTGTTAAAAGTTTCATTATGATTACCCGCAACTTCAAGATCAAGTTCCTCCTTGTTGGGGATGTTTTTATCCAGGCGTATTGTACGAATACCCGAAATAATATGTTTAACAACTTCAAAATTAGCAAGTAGATCTTTGTTTTCATCTCCAAAACCTGGCTGAAGTGATGTCATCAGACTATCTCCCTCTTCCCTTATATATAAAGCCTGCCACAATTCTTCTGTAATGAACGGCATAAAAGGATGCAATAAGCGAAGCAGATCATCAAAAAAGCGGAGTGTTGCATCATAGCTAATCTTGTCGATAGGTTGCTGATAAGCCGGTTTTACGATCTCCAGGTACCAAGAAGAAAACTCATCCCAGAATAGTTTGTATAACAACATCAGTGCTTCTGACAGTCGGTATTTCGAAAAAAGATCATCCAGTTCGGTTATAGTTTCTGATAACTTACTCTGAAACCACTCAACAGCTATTTCAGATGATTCAGGTTGTGTAATATTTTCATCAACCTCCCATCCTTTAACCAAGCGGAAAGCATTCCATATTTTGTTGTTGAAATTACGTCCCTGCTCACACATCGACTCATCAAAAGGCAGATCATTACCTGCTGGTGATGTCAGTAACATCCCCATTCTTACTCCATCAGCACCGTACTTATCCATCAACTCTATCGGATCAGGTGAATTTCCGAGAGATTTAGACATTTTCCTGCCCAGTTTATCACGTACAATTCCTGTAAAGTAGACATTACGGAAACAGGGTTCTTTACGGTATTCATAACCTGCCATAATCATACGTGCCACCCAGAAGAAAATAATCTCAGGTGCTGTTACCAAATCATTAGTAGGGTAGTAATAGTTGATTTCTTTATTGTCAGGTTCATTTATTCCATTAAAGACAGAAATTGGCCACAGCCAAGATGAAAACCATGTATCAAGAACATCCTCATCCTGTTTAAGATCGTCAATGGTAATTTCATAATCCACCTGCTGTTTTGCTTTTTCAAGAGCCTCTTCCTTTGACATTGCAACAACATAACCCCCTTTGGGAAGGAAATACGCGGGAATCTGATGCCCCCACCAGAGCTGGCGACTAATACACCAGTCCTTAATATTCTCCATCCAGTGACGGTAGGTGTTTTTATATTTCTCAGGGAAGAAGCGGATGGTATCGTCAGCAACTGCCTCAGCTGCCGGTTTAGCAAGATCTTCCATTTTCAGGAACCACTGCATTGAAAGTTTTGGTTCTATAGCTTCATCAGTACGTTCAGAAAATCCAACCTTATTTGTGTAAGGTTCTATTTTTTCAATTAATCCTGCCTCTTCCAGGTCCTTCTCGATCTGTTTACGAACATCAAACCTGTCCATACCGACATAACAGTCACCATTCTCATTAAGAGTGCCGTCAGGATTAAATATATCAATAGATGGGAGATTATATTTCTCACCAAGCATGTAGTCATTAGCATCGTGCGCTGGAGTAACTTTCAGACAACCTGTACCAAATTCAATATCGACATATTCATCTTCAATTACTGGTATAGCCCTGTTGACTAAAGGAACAATTACTTTCTTGCCTTTAAGATGAGCATTCTTGGGATCATTAGGATGAATACACATAGCAGTATCACCCATTATTGTTTCAGGGCGGGTAGTAGCAACAACTGCATACCTGCCTTCAGGATCTCCCTCAATCATATATCTCAGATAGTACAGTTTTCCGTGCACTTCCTTGTGGATAACTTCTTCATCAGAAAGAGCAGTCAGAGCTTTTGGGTCCCAGTTTACCATCCTTACACCACGGTAAATCAGACCTTTTTCATACAGATCGCAAAACACTTTGAGTACACTCTCAGAGCGAATATCATCCATCGTGAAAGCCGTTCTGTCCCAGTCGCATGATGCACCAAGCTTTTTCAGCTGCTGAAGGATAATACCCCCGTGTTCACGTGTCCAGTCCCAGGCATGTTCCAGAAACTCCTTCCTTGTAAGATCACTTTTCTTGATTCCCTCAGAGGCCAGTTTATTAACAACCTTAGCCTCTGTGGCAATTGAGGCATGATCAGTACCAGGCACCCAGCAAGCATTCTTGCCCTGCATACGTGCCCGACGTACTAAAACATCCTGAATAGTGTTGTTGAGCATGTGTCCCATGTGGAGCACACCTGTAACGTTTGGAGGAGGTATAACAATTGTAAACGGTTCACGATCATCTGGTTCTGAATGAAACAGATGATTATCCATCCAGTATTTATACCACTTACTCTCAACCTCTGCAGGATTATATTTGCTTGCAATTTCCATCTGAAAAAATCAAAAAGTTCGACTTAAATAAAGTGTCTGTTAATCAATATGAAACAGAACATAATCTGATTGTAAACATCAAAGTACAAAAATACAAAAAATGAATTTCAAATCATAAGGTTCAATCCGAAACATTCAAGAGCTTTAGATAGTGATTACCCATACTTCGGCAGTATTTTGGTCTTACATGGGTCGTATATTGCTTATAGATCACTTATATATAGCTTATCTATACATAAGCTATGTATAAGCGATCTTTGGTCGAGATACAACTGATTTCCATGCGAATCAGCGTAAACTGATAAATATTTATTCTTCATACAATAGATATGGCTTCCGTTGTATTTTAAAATTCTCCACATCATCAGCCCATTTGGCTTTAATCTCTTCGGCAGATTTACCCTCCATTATGTCCGGGCGTATATAGTCAACTCCTACAAGATTTTCAAAGAAAGAAGTGAAGAATTTATTTCCGATATTAAGGTTATTATAGGCATCAATTATGTATGAAAGGTCTAATCCTTTCTCTATTATTTCATCATTTGGTATGCTGCGAAGATCAATGCCATAGCATTTTTTATTGAGTAAAGGAGGATTCTTTGCACCCGGTACACTGCGCGGCGTGAATGTGAAATCTGAGTTTTTATAGTTAGGGTGACCATATACCTCGAAAGGAAAATGAGTACCGCGACCCAGACTCATTACCGTTCCTTCAAACATGCATGTAGAGGGATAAAGATAAATAGAGTGGATATTTGGCAGGTTAGGTGAGGGCGAAACAGGTAATTCATAAAGTGTCTGGTGTGTGTAGTTGTCGCAAGGAACTACTGCCAGATCGCACGTTCTGTCATTGGTAAGCCACTTTTCGCCATTAATCATAACGGCCAGCTCTCCAAGTGTCATACCGTGGACGACAGGAATTGGAAGCCATCCAACACCAGATTTATACTTCATATCCAGAATTGGACCGTCCACATACATCCCGTTGGGGTTTGGCCTATCGAGGACAATCATCTTTTTGTTGTGCTCTGCACAAGCATCCATTAACCCCATCATACTAATATAGTATGTATAAAAACGGAGTCCCACATCCTGCAGATCGAAAAGCAGCACATCAAACTCCTTCATATTATCGGCAGAAGGTTTGCCGCCACCACTTCCGTAGAGTGACCAGATAGGAGTACCGGTTTTTTTATCGACAGAACTCGACACATGCTCACCCGCATCTGCTGTACCACGAAAACCATGCTCAGGTGAAAATATCCCCACCACATTATGACCTCTACGGATTAGCATATCCACCAGGTGCTCATTACCAACCATGCCCGTCTGGTTGCTCATCACAGCAACTCTTTTGCCTTCAATTAAAGGGAAATATAATTCAGTTCGCTCTGCACCGGTTATTACATTTCTTTCCACATCAACGTCTGTTTCCAATTGAGCATTTACTTGTATTCGGCTCTGATCCTTGCTTTTAGATTTGTTTTGAGAACAGGAAATTGCAGGTGAAATGATTAAGGCTAATGAAATTAAAAGTATTTTAAAACAGAGTTTTTTCATTTTTCTTCTGTTTTGATTGTTCTGTTATATTTCTGTTTTTCATGTAGTTTATCAAATTCCTCTTCAAGCTCCAACAGTTCTTTCTTGATTTCGGTGAGCCGTCCAAGCACCTCAACCCGCTTAGTTTCGTCATCTTTTTTTGTTTTGAGTGACTGGCGTGCACCTTCAAGAGTCATTCCTCTCTCTTTTACAAGATGGTAAACAACTTCAACCTGCTGTATATCTTCACGGGTAAACTGGCGTGTTCCCCCTGCAGTCTTTTTGGGGTTGATGTTTTCAAACTCCTTCTCCCAGAAACGGAGCAAAGAGACATTCACCGCTAAATGGTCTGCCACCTCCTGAATTGAGTAGTAGAGTCGTTTATCATTAAATTGTATAGATTTTTTTCTCTTGCCCATTGTTGTAGAATTCAGCAGTAAAACTTTATTTGAGCTTATAATATGTTGTGAACATTCAAAAATACAGTTTTCTAAAAGAAACAACAAATGTTTTTGATTTACTTCAAATAATTTCCTCAATTCAAAAAGTAGATTGGGAAGAAGTTGCAATATTTTGCATTACTGACAAAAAAAAGGCGGAACCAAGCCGCCTTTTTTTGATTATTAAGCTGTTATTCTGGGCAATCTACAACACGCTGTACGTCTAAATGTATTCCGTAATATGCGAATGCATCAACTGTAATGGTTGTTTCGGTGCCTTTATAAGTAGTAAACTGACCAGGCGCCGGGTTTTTGCTTGGAGGTAGCGAATTGTACCCCTGAATTTTTACAGACTCGGCAACATCCTGCAACCGGGCTCCGTTGAGGGCGGCAAGAGTAATGGTAACTTTACCGTCGACCACTTCGGAAAAAGTTGCGGTTCCCACCAAGTAAGTCTGTCCTGCATAAACATTAACTGTAGTATTGGCAACATAAGGAGTATAGGTTGCCCAGTTGCCTTTAGTTACGTACCGTGTACCTGCAGCCCAGGCTGTTTCGTCTTGATAACATACTTCAACAGGCGGTTCATCTTCGCAAACGGCAATACAATAATCAAATTTCATAAACCAGTTATTACCTACCACTTCACCTTCTCCAAAAGCAGTTTCACTTTGTACAATTTCGTTATCAACCACTCTTACCACCTCGGCATGAGCTGAAACGCATAAACATCCATCGGGTAGTGAAACAAGTGGAATCTCTACATAGTAAAAGGATTGCAACTCAGTAAATTCAACCTTATGTGGGAAGTTGCCTGGAACAAGATTACCTGCATTATTCACAGGTAACATATCGCAAGCACCCACATAAAGATGGATTGCCTCCATTTTCCAATCTCCGGTAGTTACGTAACCCACATACAATTTTTCACTGGTATTGACAACGTAAACTTTCCCTGCTTCGTAGTGTTGTCCTGCTATAAGACGAACCTCTTGAACATCACCACAGAGATCTAAGCATGAAAGGTCAATGCATGGGGGAACTTCTATTGCTCGGGTGCCGGCAATAACTGCAACTGCACTTTCTTCCTCAACAAGGCTCAATTCATTAACACTTTTTTCTTCATCAAGGTTCAAGTCATTGGAACAGGAAGAGAAAGTGATACTAATTGCCGACACGGCAATAACTGCAAAAAACAGAACGATTTTTTTCATCAGCAACAATTTTTAAAATGATTAATACAACTAAATTAACACCCTAATAATGGCTACGCCAAACACAAATGATTACGTGCATCCACGTTTTATACATCTATATATTATTAAACCCATTACAACTTGTCAATGGTCCTTAACTATCACCGATCAGCAAATTGCAACGATAGTGGATTCTTCTTCTGAATAACAAAGATTTTAAATGTTGTTAGTAATAAAAAACTTACAAAACATTACAAATTCTATGTTATTATAGGTTATTGGTAGTCTGGTAGTAACCTCCAGGCTTTGAGTGATTAAAAAAAATAAGCAGTAGAATGTATGTTGATTTTCTTTAACTAAGAATCAACAATAACAAAAAAACAGATATGGTAAAGATTACAAAAACAAGCTTTTATTTTTGACTTTTCTTCGCAATATATATAACAGAGCTCGATTGATTAATACTTGAAAATGAATGCAGATAACCTGATATTCCAACAATAATTGCTTTTAGGTACTGTGCAAATTTATTACCCCCTTTATATTTCTCGCTCAACATTGAGATGTAAAAAGCATCCAGTGGCATAGTTTTCTTTTTTATGATCTTAAACTTGTGCTTGCTTAGCAGTTTTTCTAAAGTATCAGGTGTAAAATGCCAAAGATGGCGCGGGATATCATAGGCAGCCCAATATTCTTTATATTTTTTTGCATCATAAGAACTGTGATTGGGCAATGCAAGTACTAGTATCCCGTCAGGTGAAAGAATGTTATTGATCTTACTAACAACCTCATTAAGGCTTTGGATATGTTCTAATACATGCCAGAGTGTGATAACATCGAAATAATCATTTTCGATTTCCCATAATTCCTCTTCACATTTTATATCTAAGTCAAAATTAGAGATTGCATATTCTCTTGTTTTCTTATCTTTTTCGATTCCTGAAACTATATATCCCTTCTCTTTAGTTTCATTAAGAAAGTAACCTGTACCACAACCTATGTCGAGCAAGCGGGTTGGTTGTTTATAATCTGTTTGAGGTGAAAGTTCAGACTCTAACACATATTTAGAAACCAGATTTACTTTTTTCTTCAGCATGCGCTTTCTAAAAAAATGATATAGTTGGTTTATCAATCCTTTTTTTGAGTCTGAGTGAGAGATATAGTCGGGTGAGTCATAGTATCTGCCTATCTCATCTTCTGAAGGAAAATTGTTTGTAAAACGAAAACCGCAGTTAAGACAATCACAAACAGGAAAATCTTCTTTAGTAGAGAAATGATCGACAGCATCAAATACTTTTGAAGTATTAGAACTACCGCAGATGGGGCAGTTATGTATGGTAATACGAGGCATCAAATACTCATCTTTAAATTTGATTCTTATGAATTTTTCCTCAAAGTTAGCTGTATTTTTGCTTTGTGCAATTTCAAATTTTTCATTTTCTGCTACTCACTTGGGGATAAGAAGTTTTTGCTGTATTTTTGTACTCTGTTTTAGGGTAATATACTCTTATCCCAAAGCTTTATTAAGTAATAATTGATAGTTTATGATGACCTCCAAAGAGATTAGACAATCGTTTAAAGATTTTTTTCAGTCGAAAGAGCACCGCATTGTGCCTTCTGCACCAATGGTTATTAAAGATGACCCAACATTAATGTTTACCAACGCGGGCATGAACCAGTTTAAGGATGTTATTCTGGGTAATGCCCCTATTAAGTATCCGCGTGTTGCCGACTCACAGAAGTGCTTGAGGGTTAGCGGAAAGCATAACGATCTTGAGGAGGTGGGGCATGATACTTATCACCACACCATGTTTGAGATGCTGGGCAACTGGTCGTTTGGCGACTATTTCAAGAAAGAGGCTATTGCATGGGCGTGGGAATATCTGACAGAGGTCTTGAAACTTGATAAGAACAGGCTCTATGCTACCGTCTTTGAGGGAGCTGTAGATGAAAATCTTGAGCGTGATGATGAAGCTGCATCATATTGGGAAATGTATCTGCCTAAGGATCGTATTATCAACGGTAATAAAAATGACAACTTCTGGGAGATGGGTGATACAGGTCCATGCGGCCCATGTTCTGAGATTCATATAGATATCAGGTCCGATGCTGACAGAGCAAAGGTTGATGGTGTAACCTTGGTAAATCAGGATCATCCACAGGTTGTGGAGATATGGAACCTTGTATTTATGCAGTATAACCGTAAGGTTGATGGTTCACTGGAATCTTTGCCTGCTAAGGTTATTGATACCGGTATGGGTTTCGAAAGACTCTGTATGGCAGTACAAGGTACTCAGTCAAATTACGATACAGATCTGTTTCAGACAATTATAAAGAAAATTGGTGAGGTTAGTGATAAGAAATATGGCGTTGATGATAAGGTTGATATTGCCATGCGTGTTATCGCTGATCATGTAAGAACTATAGCTTTTTCAATTACAGATGGTCAGCTTCCATCCAATGCCAAGGCGGGCTATGTGATTCGTCGTATCTTGCGTCGTGCAGTACGTTATGGATACACTTTTCTTAATATGCACGAATCGTTTATGTACAAGCTGATTCCTACTCTTATTGAGGTAATGGGAGATGCTTATCCTGAGCTTATAGCACAAAAGGGACTAATAGAAAAAGTGATGAAAGAAGAGGAGGAGTCTTTCCTTCGCACTCTTGAAACTGGTATTAAGCTACTTGAGAGAAACCTTCCTGAGAAAGAGGGTGGGGTATTAAGTGGTGAGATTGCTTTTAAGCTTTATGATACATTCGGTTTTCCGCTCGATCTTACAGAACTGATTTTACGTGAACATGGTATGACTGCCGATGTGGAGGGTTTTAATGCTGAGATGCAGAAACAGAAGGACAGGGCGCGTAATGCGGCTGTTGTGGAAACTGGTGATTGGACAAAGGTGCAAGACGGGGATCCTGAATTCGTTGGTTATGATGAAACTGAAAGTACTACACAGATTCTTCGCTATCGTGCTGTGAAACAGAAGAAGTCCGAATTCTTTCAGATTGTTCTCTCTCGTTCTCCGTTTTATGCTGAGATGGGTGGTCAGGTTGGCGATAATGGATGGCTGATTTCTGAATCGGGAGAAATAATTGAAGTTTTTGATACTAAGCGTGAGAATAATCTTGCTGTTCATCTTACTAAAAAACTTCCTCAGGAATTAGAGGGTACTTTCATTGCAAAGATAGATACAGATAAGAGAACTGCTACTGAGTGTAATCACTCTGCTACTCACCTAATGCATGAAGCTCTGCGGGAGGTTTTGGGCAATCATGTTGAGCAAAAAGGTTCGTATGTATCACCTGAAGTATTGAGGTTCGACTTCTCACATTTCCAGAAAATGACCCCGGAAGAGATACGTGAAGTGGAAAGGAAAGTGACGGAGAAAATAAGAAGTAACTTTCCTATCGAAGAGCATCGTCATGTTCCGATTGATGAGGCGAAAGCACAAGGTGCAATGGCTCTGTTTGGAGAGAAGTATGGTGATGATGTGCGTACTGTCAGGTTTGGCTCTTCAATTGAGCTTTGTGGGGGTACTCATATTTCTTCAACAGGACGTATTGGTACATTCCGTATTGTTAGCGAAGGTGCTATATCAGCAGGTGTTAGACGTATTGAAGCGGTTACTGCAAAGGTATGTGAGGATTATCTGTACGCGAAGGAAGATGCTATTCTTGAAATAAAAAATATGCTTAATAATGTTCCTGACGTGATGCAGGGAATTCATCGTCTACTAGCGGATAACGAGGAGATGAAGAAAGAGTTGCAGGAGTTTGTAAAAGAGAAAACAGAACAGGTTAAGCTAAAGGTTATTGAGAAAAAAACCGAGATAAACGGTGTTGATGTTTTTAAAGTAATTCTTCCAATTGGATCGCCTGATGTGATTAAAGATATTGCATTTCAAATAAAAGGACAGTTTCCGGAAAAAATGCTTTTTGTAGGTGCTACAGCAGCAAATGGTAAACCTAACCTTACTGTAATGCTAAGTGATGACCTTGTTGCAGGAGGTATGCATGCAGGAAATATTGTACGTGAAGCTGCTAAACTGATTCAGGGAGGTGGAGGCGGACAGCCTCACTTTGCCACTGCAGGTGGCAAGAATGCTGATGGGCTGAATGCTGCTGTTGAGGCTGTTATTCAGAAACTAAAAGCCTAAAATTCTAACTCCAAATAAGGGATTAGTTTTGTGATTAAGGTGTGTTTTTTATCAATTAGGTGACATAAATGAGAGATTATGAGTTATTATAGGAAATCTATATTAATTATTGTTGTATGGACTCTTGTTTGCATGGTTTTATTTGCAAATGAGACGAAAGTTGAAATGCCAAAAGTTAACAAGCCTGCAGATAAAGTGAATCCTTTTATTGGGACAACTAACTATGGTACAACTAATCCGGGTCCGGTTCTCCCGAATGGTATGATGTCGGTTTCTCCTTTTAATGTGATGGGGTCAGAACTGAACAAGTTCGATAAGGATAATCAGTGGTGGTCTACTCCTTATAGCAAGATAAATAAATTCTTTACCGGCTATTCTCATGTAAACCTTAGCGGGGTAGGTTGTCCCGAGATGGGCTCATTGCTTTTGATGCCAACAACCGGAGAGCTGAATGTTAATTATGAGGAATATGGAAGTGAATACACTAATGAGATAGCCACACCGGGGTATTATTCAAATGTACTTACTAAATATAATATCAAAACTGAGGTTTCGGCAACCTTGAGAAGTAGTATTGCCAGATTCACTTTCCCTGAAGGAAAGGGTAATATTCTCCTGAATCTGGGTGAAGGTCTTACAAATGAGTCGGGTGCATGGATGCGAAGGGTGAGCGATACTGAAGTTGAAGGAGTGAAACTTTTAGGATCATTCTGTTATAACCCTGAAGCTGTATTTCCTATTTATTTTGTTATGAGGGTTAACAAAATACCAGAATCAACCGGTTACTGGAAGATGCAGCGCGAAATGGGTGTTGAGGCACAATGGGATTCAACAAGCGGAATAAGAAAATTATATACTCGTTATGGCAGAGATATTGCCGGTGATGATATTGGTGCTTATTTTTCTTATGATCTTCAGGAGGGAGAGGTAGTTGAAGTTCAGATAGGTGTTTCTTTTGTGAGTACCGAGAATGCACGTATGAATTTGGAAGCAGAACAGAAAGGTTTTAATTTTGATTTGGTTAAAGATAATGCACTTGATGCATGGAATGAGGCATTGTCTAAAGTGATAGCGGAAGGTGGAACAGACGATCAGCAGACGGTTTTTTATACCGGACTTTATCATGCTCTTATTCATCCAAATATACTTAATGATGTTAATGGTGAGTATCCTGAAATGGAGGGTGATGATATATTAAAAACCGGCAATAACCGCTATACAGTTTTTTCACTATGGGACACTTATAGGAACGTGCATCAGTTGCTGACACTGCTTTATCCTGAACAGCAGCTGGATATGGTGCGATCAATGGTTGATATGTATAAAGAAGGGGGCTGGTTGCCAAAATGGGAATTGTATAGCAGGGAAACCCTTACAATGGAGGGGGACCCGGCAATTCCTGTAATTGTGGACAGTTGGATGAAAGGTCTTCGCGATTTTGATGTGGAAACAGCATACGAAGCTATGTATAAATCAGCCACTACAGATGGGAAAGATAATTTTATCCGCCCTGATATTGATGATTATATTAGTAAAGGTTATATACCTTTAAAAGAGGAATTTGACAACTCCGTGTCACATGCATTGGAATATTATATTGCTGATAATTCATTGTCGAAGTTTGCGAAAGCTCTTGGTAAAGAGGCTGATGCAAAGAGGTTTTATAATCAATCACTTAATTACAAGAAATACTATTCTCCTGAATATGGAGTATTCAGACCAATACTTCCAAACGGCGAGTTCTTATCTCCATTTAATCCAAAGCAGGGTGAGAATTTTGAGGCTGTACCCGGATTTCATGAGGGTAGTTCCTGGAATTACTCATTTATGGTACCGCATGATGTTGATGGTTTAATAAAAATGCATGGAGGGAAAAGAAGGTTTATAAATAAACTCCAGGAGGTTTTTGATGATGGTCACTATGATCCAACAAATGAGCCTAATATTGGTTACCCGTTCCTATTTAGTTATGTTAAGGGGGAGGAATGGCGCACTCAAAAAACGACTCAGGAGCTGCTTGCTGAGCATTTTAAGAATTCAACTGACGGACTTCCCGGTAATGATGATACAGGTACTATGTCAACCTGGGTAGTGTTTAATATGATGGGTTTTTACCCTGATAATGCAACTGATCCTTCTTACACATTTACTACACCTGTGTTTGACAGAATTACTTTGAATCTGGATGAGTTTCATTACAATGGTCATTCAATTGAGATTGAGACAATTCGCCCTACTGATGATGCTGTCTATATTGATAAAATAGAAATTGACGGCAAGCGTTTCAGGAACTTCCGTATTAATCACGAGGAACTGGTTAAGGCAAATAAAATCACCTTTTATCTGAAAGAGAAGAAATAATTAAGAGTTTAAATTTTATTGTCAGGCGAACAGGTGTTATAAATATCAGCGTTTAATTTTAAAGTTTGATAAGTTGTACCAAACGCTTCCATTCGTTACTGAAATGTTTTCTAAATTTATTTACCTTCAGATCGCGCTTGGCAATTTTCCACCATTTGCGCCAGTACAAAGCAAAGTAGAATGTTATTGGCATCGCAAAGAAATAGATAAGTGCAAGTAGCCAATCTTTTGTAACTGTTCCAATAATAAGTGACTGAATGAGGTCAAATATGGGTACGAATATTAATCCTGATGCATATCTTACAGATGGTATAAATTGATTATCCTTAAATAAACTTAACAGCTTTTTATTGATAAGCAGAGGGAAAATAGCATTCAGATAACCGAAAAGCATTACCGGAGCAGTTAGTATCAGTCCTGCAAAACGAGCAAATATATTACCTTTAGTGGCTGGTCTCCATATACGGTCCTTTGAATTGAGCTGATGTTCTTTCAGTATTACTTCAGCTTCTCTGAAATCAGCAATCTTCTTGTCAAATTCAGCTCGTCTGTTTTCAAAGAGATCGTCGAGAGTCCTAACAATATGCAATGATGCTTGCAGGAAATCATCTTTCCTGTCAGAGAACATCTCTCTTGCTAATCGGTCTCCATTCCAGTCTATAGCATATTTATATTCATCATAAAATTCATCATTCCAGATATTTACTACCATCGACTTCAGACTTTTCTCAAGTTCCTGGCGAAGTTGATTGCCTGCTAGACTGGGATTTTCTTCGTACAACTCTTTATATTTTGATACTTCTATAGGGGTTCCGAATGTTATGTATGCATCTGACAGGAATCCAAAAATATCGCGGTAGTATATTGAAACAGGTACAATCTGACTGTTTAGCTCAAAGCCGACTGAAGCTTCTGTAGGCAGGACGATTCGGGGGACAGCTTTTTGAATAGGCAGGAGAGACTGCTTGGGGTTATGTCTTCCTTCAGGAAAAAGTGCTATAGGGTTACTTTTTTTTAATATACGTGCAGCATTTCTGAAAATATCCCTGTTTTTATCCAGATTATCTTTCCCGTCACGTATTCTAAATACAGGAATGATTCGCATTCCACGAAGTATCCATGCAATAAACTTTTGTTTGAAAATATCAGCTCTTGCTAGAAAAACCACCTGCTTTGTATGATAGCTTGCATATACTATTAACAAAGCATCAAGTAGTGCATTTCTATGGTTAGGCGCAAAAATAACAGGCTGGTTTTTAGAAACATTTTCTTTTCTTCCAATAAACACAAGTTTCCTGAAATTCAGACGTAGTGTTGTGTTAACAGGGATTTTAGCCAATGAATAGCGAAAGTCATAGTTGTATAGCATAGTTCATATTGTAGAATAACATCAGATTGAATTTACTATGTTATTATTAATATTATTGAGATTAATTAGTTTTGACAACAGTTTCAACAGGTCGCTTTCTCCAGTAAAAGGCCAATATCAGTCCGGCTACAATATGCCAGATACCCCACCAGGCGGCTACCATTGCCATTCCCCCTAATTGCAGCTCAGGTGGGAAGATCCTTGGATTAAAAATTAATGCCAGCCCCAGTCCCGAGTTCTGTATTCCTGTCTCAATTGAGACCGTTCTGCAATCAAGTTCATTGACTCCAAATATTTTAGGGAGAGCATATCCTCCAAAAAAGGCTATTCCGTTATGTAATAGTACCAGTAGGAATATCAGATGGATATAATTTAAAAATATACTAAAATTACCTGCCAAAGCTGCAACAATGAATCCAACAAAGAAGATTACTGATGCTGCCTGAATAGGTTTGTCCATCCTTTTTGAAAACTTAGGGAATTTCATGCCGACAAACATTCCTAATATAACGGGTATTCCAAGAATAAGGAATACTGTTCGAAACATCTCTACAGGATCAATAGATATTGGAACCAGCAGTGGAGAGTGTCTTGCATAAAGTCCGCCCCAGAATGCAAAGTTCAGGGGAGTCATAAAGAGACTTAATATGGTGGTAATTGTCGTCAGACTTACCGACAATGTTATATTTGATTTTGAAATTGACGAGATAAGATTAGAAACATTCCCGCCCGGACAGGATGATACCAGTATCATTCCCAAAGCTACAGGAGTAGAAGGTTTGATTATTAATACCAGTAAATAAGTAAGTGCTGGTAAAAGGGCATACTGAGAAATTGCACCTACCAATACAGGCTTCGGATGCATGATAACAGCTCTGAAATGTTGAGGTCTAATGCTCAATGCAACGCCGAACATTATAAAAGCGATAGCCAGGTTCATAATATTGACACTGTCTTGATTGAAGTTCAACTGTACCTGATTGAGCTGATCCATATTCCCTAAAATGGATAACAAAGGGCTAAATTCCATCTGACTTATTGATTTTGAAGGAGCAAAGTTACTAAAATAAATTCTCAGGTGCCATTTATTTTCTTATTCAGTCGTACTGTTTACACTTATCATTTAATTTATGACAGTGGCTCTAATGAAAATAGTTATATTTGTGGATAGAATTAGTAATCAATTTTATATTATTAGGCTTTAAATGAGTGCTCCCCTTGCAGAACGACTAAGACCACAAAATCTGGATGAATTTATTGGTCAGGAACACCTGGTTGGTAAAGGTGCTGTGTTGCGTCGTATGATTGAATCGGGGAGAATACCTTCTATAATCTTCTGGGGACCGCCCGGAGTAGGGAAAACAACACTTGCAAATATCATTGCAAACACGATTAAAGCTCCTTTTTACAAATTGAGTGCTATAAACTCAGGTGTAAAAGATGTTAGAGAGGTTATACAAAAGGCGAAGAGCACCCGTTTCTTCGATTCTGCAGCACCTATTCTCTTCATTGATGAGATACACCGTTTTAGCAAATCACAGCAGGATTCACTTTTGCATGCTGTTGAAACAGGTACTGTTACACTAATCGGCGCTACTACCGAAAATCCATCTTTCGAAGTTATAAGACCTTTGCTCTCACGCTGTCAGGTGTATGTGCTTAAATCCATGGAGAAGAAAGATCTGGAAGTCTTATTAAACAGGGCGTTAAGTGAGGATCTTATACTAAAGGATAGGAAGATTAAGGTTGAAGAAACAGATGCATTGTTTCGTTTTTCAGGTGGTGATGCCCGTAAACTGTTGAATATCCTGGATCTTGCTGTGGCAGCTGAAAATGAGGACGAGGAGGTTGTTATTACTGATCAAGTTGTAACTGAACGTTTACAAGAGAATCCTGCAGCCTACGATAAAGGTGGTGAAATGCATTATGATATCATTTCTGCCTTTATTAAATCTGTCAGAGGGAGCGATCCTGACGCTGCAATCTACTGGCTTGCAAGGATGGTTGCAGGTGGTGAGGATCCAAAGTTTATTGCACGGCGTTTAGTAATATCTGCAGCTGAGGATATCGGACTGGCAAATCCTAACGCTTTATTACTTGCCAATGCTTGCTTTGATACCCTGCAGAAAATAGGATGGCCTGAAGGTCGTATTGTTCTGGCTGAAACAACTATATATCTTGCGACATCTCCAAAAAGTAACTCTGCCTATCTGGCTATTGATAATGCAATAGCTAAAGTTGAACAGACAGGTAATCTTCCTGTTCCTCTCCATCTTCGTAATGCCCCAACTACACTCATGAAAGAGCTGGACTATGGAAAAGAATATAAATACTCGCATGATTATGAGAATAATTTCGTAAAACAGGAATTCCTGCCTAAAGAGATAAAAAACACTGTTTTTTGGGAAGCTCAATCAACACCTGCCGAGAAAAAGATGAGTGAACTGATGAAAAAGTTTTGGGGTGAAAAGAAGTAGATTAATACCAGTCCATTCCCTGATCGTAAGGTGAACTCCGCTGCTCATATTTCAGATCCTGAAGCATTGAAGAGTTTGCTCTTATAGTAAAATTGTAGGATTTATATGGACCTATAGGAATAAAACTAGCTGACATGCTCCAGCAGTGCAGGTTACGGGTGAGTGTACAATTGATATTGGTAAATTTATTCAAATCGAAATTATAGTCGGTATTAAATGTGAAGTTCCAGTTTTTAGTTGGTTGAATGGAACCACTAAGACCGAAGTTGTGTGTTAGTGCACCTTTATACTCCTTCCTGTCAACATCAAATTCGCCATAACCATATCTCAAAGAGTAATTGAATGATAAGTTCCAGTTTACGGCATTCTTCAGATAACCATCTTCATCAAACTCACCCATAGAGCTGTCGGTATTGTCAAACATGTCGTTTCTGCCTGGAGTTTCATAAGGATTTTCACCTATTGTGCCATCATCAGGCAGCTGATTTTCCTGATTTGAGTCAGTCTCTTCACTCTCTGAATCACCACGGTTGAATAATTTCTTAAAAGTATCCTGGTTGAGAGAGTATGAAAATGAAGTACCTGTACTTCTAAGTTTACCAAAACCTTTTCCATTCAAAAGTCTTAATTTGTCAACTTTAACCGGTCTGTTGTTTTGGTCTACATCATAAGTGTATGGATCCCAAACCATATTTAGACTCAAGGTGTAAGACTTTGACAGTTTAAGACGTAAGTTCGTATTGATATCACTCCACTTCATGGAGTCCGCCATCATGTTATAATTAAAGTTTATACCCAGATCATCTATCAAGCTGACTTTCTTGAGCCCTGTAGAATCATTATCTGTCCTTATTTTCATCTCAAGATTATTCTTGAAATCAAAGCCAATACTACCACTGTTACCACTGGAAGCGGTGCCAAACATCATTCTGGAATAAGGAGAATATGTATATTCTACATCTTCGCCATACTCATTTTTATAGGAGTACGTCTCATAAAATCCATATCTGGGATCGCCAAAATCAGGACGGTAACTAAAGCTTATACTTGGCGAAAATACATGTCTAATAGCCTGAACCTTATCACCAAATATTTTCCATGGAGTATACATTCCGTACAGTTTTGTTTGTGCACTAAGAGATGTACTGTAATCATATACCCGATTAAAACCATGTATGGTGTCTACATCCACATGTCTTTTTGCAACCGGATCCCATGCTTGTTTATATTCACCGGAATACCATCTCTCAGTGTAATTAAAAGATGGAGATACCTGAATAAAGTCAAAAAGAGTGAAGGTTGCGCTGACAGGTATGCTGTGACGCATGCCATTAGTCCAGTCACGTACCAGGTTTGACTTCAAAAACCTAACTTCCTTTGTCGTTATAGAATTACGGAATTCACCCGAATAGCTCATTGAAATCTTTTCATACCATCTCTCATCGCCTACTGCATTTTTTCTTTTAAAGGGATAAATACGGCTCATATTGATCGAGACGTTGGGCAAAGTGGCAGCAATTGTTGAATCACGCGAAACCTGGTTGATATTCATTGTGGCAGAGAGGCTCCATGGCGAATCAGGAAATCGTTGAGTGATATTTACACTTGAACTTTTTGTGTTATTTGATGCTTCGCGTGAATAGAGGCGGCTCAAGTCACGATGGTTGTTACGGCTGGTAGAGAAATTAACACTTGCTGAAAGGGTACGATACATATTGGCTTTAGGATCCTGTGAATGAGTCCAGTTGATTCTTAAATCCTTAGCTACGGAGTATGCTTCAGGCACAACCTTTTTCAGCTCCTTTTCTCCAGTCACTGTATTAAGGTAATAAACATTTACATTACCAGAGTATTTGTATCTTTTTCTGTAATTTGAACGAGCCCCCAAACCCCATGATCCTTTTGTGAAAATTTCCCCTGTAACAGCAAGGTCAACATAATCACTTAATGCCAGATAATACCCTCCGTTTTGCAGATAGAACCCCCTTGTCATTTCATCTCCATAACTCGGCATGATAATACCTGACGAATATGTTGATGTAAATGGGAAGAATGCAAATGGCAACACTACGGGGAATAATGGTACATCAGCGACTACAAGCCATGCCGGACCGGTCACAACATCTTTCTCAGGCCTTACTTTTGCCTTTGAAAGATTCAGATAAAAGTGAGGATGCTCATGTTTATCGCAGGTAGTATATTTTGCATTCCTCATGTAAAATGAGTTATCAGCATTCTTCTTTGCTTCATTCGCAACAATATTTCCCTCACCTTGCTGTGTGATAACGTTATGTATAAAAGCTTTTCTTGTTTCGAAATTATAACGAACACCTTTCATCTCATACTCTGTTCCTCCTTCAGTAAAAACAGGAAGACCGAATTCTACACCTAATGAATCTACTCCATAAGTTGAAGATATGATACTGCTGTCCAGATTCATCGTGATCTTCTCACCGGTAATACCCATCTCTCCATATTTAATGTCAGCCTTACCATAAAGGTAGCCCATATTATCGCTTGTAAATACCATAGAGTCCTGAGCAGTATAGTAAACAGGTGCGGCAAGTGCATTTTCATCTGCTATAACTAAAGAGTCTTCAACAATTACTACTGAATCCTGCGGTAAAGTAATGGAATCTTGGTCAGAAGGGATAGTAATTTGTAAACTATCCACAGGTAACTCTACTGTTTCAACAAGTGTTTGAATAGTATCTTCTGTCAGATCAACAACAGGTATTTCTTTTACCTGGTTATCAGTTGCAAGTGAATCAGTTGTTTTAACTGTGGTGTCAGGTAGAACTTCAGGTATAGTGATATTAGCAATGCTTGTCTTTTTGACAGATGAGCACTGATAAAATATAGCTAAAACTAAAACAACAAATATAGGACGGAAGAGTTGTCTCACTTAAATACCATTAATTATTGAATTAACTAGCAACAAAAATAGTAAAAAGAAACTTAAGTCAGGTTTATTAGTGCCTTTTTAAAAATATTGAAGTCGTTAGCTATTGGGTATGAGTGCTTTTGCTTTCCAGAGAATTTAGCAAGTCCGGCAGGTATATCTATTTCACTATCAATGCATTTTTCAACAGTATCCTTGAATTTTGCAGGATGTGCTGTAGCAAGAAAAACTCCTGTTTCCCCTGATTTCTTATTCTCCTTTAGTGCAAGATAAGAGCATGCGCTATGGGGATCAAGCAGATAACCCGACTCAATATACACTCTTCTTATTGCATCAGTAATCTGATCATCGTTGTAGCTGAAACCTGTAATATCCTTACTAATGGCTTTATATGAACCTCCATATAAATCAAGAATTCTGTCGAAATTACTGGGTGAGCCCACATCCATCGCATTTGCAACTGTCTGAACTGATGGCCTTGGTTGATATTCTCCGCTATTCAGATATTTGAAGAACACATCATTACGATTGTTTGCGGCCAAAAAACGTTTTACAGGTAGTCCCATACGCTTTGCAAAAAGACCTGCGGTAAGATTACCCAGATTGCCACTCGGAACAGAAAAAATAAGATTCCCGGGTGTAAGCTTTTTTATTAGTTGTGCAAACCCATGAAAATAATAAAATGATTGTGGCAGGAATCGGGCTACATTTATTGAGTTTGCGGAAGTGAGGTTAAACTGCATATTAAGCTCATCATCCATAAATGCCGACTTTACTAATGCCTGACAATCATCAAAAGTGCCATCAACCTCAAGAGCAACAATATTTTGTCCCAACGTAGTAAACTGTGCCTCCTGCATTTCACTTACCTTACCTGATGGATAGAGTACAAACACCTGAATACCATCAACTCCCAAAAAGCCATTTGCAACAGCACTGCCTGTGTCACCTGAAGTTGCAACAAGCACTTTCACATCCTCCTGCTGACGCTCTTTTACAAAGAATGATAGCATACGGGCCATAAAACGCGCACCTACATCCTTGAATGCGAAAGTAGGACCGTGAAACAGCTCCAGCACATAAATGCCTTCTTCAATTTCTTTAACAGGGATGTCAAAATTAAGAGTATCAGTAACTATGGCATCTAAATTATCTTTACTGATATCATCTGCAAAAAATGCACCTGCAACAACTGAAGCTATTTCGGGTAAGTTTTTATCTGCTATATCTTCAAAAAATGCAACAGGCAGTTGAGGAATAATTTCAGGCATATACAACCCCCTGTCAGGTGCTAAGCCGTTCACTACAGCTTCCTGCAGGCTTACTTTGACGGCTCTGTTATTTGTACTGTAGTATAACATAGTTTTCTATAATCAGTATTCAGAATTTAATATTAAAAACGATTTTTATAAACTGGTCAGCATACAACAGACCGTAGCCTCCTTCTTTTGCTGCAAATTCATCATAAGTCTGCACTTTGTCAGGTTGAATATCTCTGTGCCAAATAATAAAAGGAACCGCATCACGTGTGTGTGTACGAATTGCGCAAGGTGTAGGATGATCGGGAAGTATAGCAATAGTAACAGGCTCCTCCCAGTTCTTGATTTCTTCATATATTGTCTTGACTATTCGAGAATCAAGATATTCTATGGTTCTTACTTTCAAAGGCACATCACCCTCGTGACCCGCCTCGTCGCTGGCTTCTATATGAAGATAAACAAAATCCTTCTCTTTTAATGCTTTCAGTGCAGCTTCTGCTTTACCTTCGTAGTTTGTGTCATACAAACCTGTTGCACCTTCTACCATAACAACCTCCAGGCCTGCGTAAACTCCAATCCCTCGGATTAGATCTACTGCCGAAATAACAGCACCGGTTTTAATTGGGAACATATCAGTAAGCTTCTCCATTTTAGGACGATATCCCGGCGACCATGGCCAAATTGAGTTGGCAGGATCTTTCCCTTCAGCAATTCTTTTTCTATTAATAGGATGATCGGATAACAGTTCCCAAGATGCATGTATCAGCTTGTTTAAGGCTTCTGCAGTAGCATCTGCCTCACTGTCCCCAGGCTTTATCAAATGAGTGAGAAAAGGCTTCTGAGGTATATCATGCGGTGGTGTACATACAATATTTTTACTGCCTCCCTTAATTTTCAATAGATGTCTGTAAGATACTCCCGGATGAAAACTAAACTGACCTCCACCAAGTCCTTTCTCAAGAAAGCGTATTAGTTCAGTTGCCTCATCGGTTGAAATATGTCCGGCAGAATGGTTTTTCAACAATTCTCCTTCAAGACAGACAAGATTACATCTCATAGCAACTTCACCGGGTAGTATATCAACTCCCATACTAGCAGCTTCCAGAACCCCGCGACCCTCATAAACCGAAGGAATATCATAACCCAGAACAGAAAGATTAGCTATCTCACTACCGGGTGAAAAACCATCAGGTACAGTGTTTAGTAAACCGTTTCTCCCATTACTTGCAAGCATATCCATATATGGAGTCTTTGCTGCCTGAAGAGGAGTTTTATTATCAAGTTCGGCTATCGGTTCGTCCGACATTCCGTCTCCGAGAATTATTATATACTTCATGTTTTCAATTTAAGAATATATAGTTCTGAATTACCTGATATTCGCAATAGAAATGATGTCTGAGAATACCCCGGCAGCAGTAACACTTGCCCCTGCCCCATAGCCTTTTATAACCATTGGGTACTCGTTATAACGTTCAGTGGTAATCATTATGATGTTGTTACTTCCTTCCAGATCATAAAAAGGGTGACCACTTTCAACCTCGCGTAGTCCGACTTCACATGCTCCATTGTCGTAAGATGCCACAAAGCGCAGTTTCTTATTGTGTTTAGCCAGTTCTTTACGACGTTCTTCAAAAGTTTCATCTATTTCCGGAACAGTATTCCAGAACTCTTCAAGAGTGCCATCGAAATACTTTTTAGGAATAAAAAGCTTTTTTACTACATCTGACTGGTTAACTTTTGCACCCGCTTCACGTGAAAGTATAACGAGTTTTCGGGTAACATCAAGTCCACTCAAATCAATACGAGGATCAGGTTCAGCAAACTTAGCATCTACAGCCATTTTTACAGCTTTACTAAAAGGTATCTCTTCACTGAATGTATTGAATATAAAATTCAGAGTTCCGGAGAGTACTGCTTCAAGTTTTACTATTTTATCACCAGAGTTTGTCAGAGAATTCATCGTGTTTATTATAGGTAATCCTGCTCCTACATTGGTCTCAAACAGAAATTTGACACCTGCTTTTCGTGATGTTTCCTTCAGATAAATATAGTTTTCGTAATCTGATGATGCAGCAATTTTGTTGGCAGTAACAACTGAAATATTCCTTGACATAAGATCTCCGTAGAGTTTAGATATCGCCGGACTGGCAGTGCAATCAACAAATACTGAGTTGAAAATATTCATTTTAATTATTTCATCCCTTATATATTCAGGCGAACTCTTAACTCCTCTTTCCATCAAGTTTTCGTAGTATCCGTCAAGTGAAATACCTTCACGTTTGAATAGAGCCTTTCGACCGTTTGCAATTCCAACAATATTAATTCTAAGTTTATTTTGTTCTTTAAGTGTTGACTGTTGCTGTTTGATTTGTGCCAGTAAATTGCTGCCTACAGTTCCGGTGCCTATTACAAAAAGGTTAAGCTCCTGATATGGAGATAAGAAGAATGAATCATGTACAACATTCAGCGACTTCCTAAGATCTGACTTCGAAATTACGCAGGATATATTTGTTTCACCTGCACCTTGTGCAAGTGCAACTACACTGATACCGTTTCTTCCCAATGCTCCGAAAAACTTACCTGCAATACCGGGAACATGCTTCATATTCTGACCCACAATAGCTATAGTAGCCAGGTCATATTCTACAATTATCTCGTTTATGCTACCCATCTCAATCTCATGAGCAAACTCTTTGTTGAGAACCTTTTGAGAAAGAGCTGCATCCTGAGATCTTACGCCAATTGATGTACTGTTTTCTGAAGAAGCCTGAGATACAATAAAAACGCTTATACCATTATCAGCCAGAGTTGAAAAAATTCTTTTATTCACACCGATAACTCCTACCATGCCAAGGCCCTGAATAGTAATCAGCGCAGTGTCATTAATTGAAGATATACCTTTTATGATCTTTCCATTTCTGGTAGGCTTAATATTGCGTATAAGTGTCCCTTTTTCTTCCGGATGAAAAGTGTTCCTAACATAAATTGGAATGTTTTTATGATATACCGGAAAAATTGTGGGCGGGTAAATTACTTTTGCACCAAAGTTAGAGAGCTCAATGGCTTCAGTAAAAGATAGTTCATCAATTACATAAGCAGAGTTTATGATCTTAGGATCAGCAGTCATGAATCCGTTTACATCCGTCCAAATTTCAAGCATCGTTGCATTCATAGCTGCCGCAATCATTGCAGCTGTGTAATCAGAACCTCCCCTGCCAAGGTTTGTTATATCATTTTCATCTATACTTGAGGAGATGAAACCGGGAACAATTGCAATATCTGGAGGAGGCATATCAGCAAATGTTTTCCGGATAAGTTCATTTGAACGGCTCAGATCAGGGATGTGACTCTTGAACTGCCTGTTTGTTTTAATGAATTTTGTTGAATCATACAATTGCGAGCCTGTTATCAGTTTATTCACGATTAGTGATGACAAGCGTTCACCATAACTGACAATTTTGTCGGATGTTTTTTGAGAGAGGTCACCAATCAGAAACACTCCCCGCAGAATATTTTGTAACTCATCAAACAGCTGTTCTGTATCTTGCACAAGCTGCTGCCTGTCATCATTAGAGAAACTCAAAGTTTCAATTATATCACGGTGTCTCTGAATTATCTCATCGAGCAGTGTTTTGTATCCGGAGTTACCATTGTATGCAAAATCTGCTGCGAGCAACAGCCTGTCGGTAACGCCGTTAAGAGCAGAAACTACAACGATAACCGGCTCTTCCTCTTTTATGATTATATTTTTGACCAGTTGTAAACTTTCGGGACTTCCAACAGATGTCCCACCGAATTTCATAACCTTCATCTTTATAAGACTTTTTTCCGTTTTATAATAACGGCATTTTTTTTAGATAAAATAGTTGAATTTGAACGCAATAACCGAATGGTTAGGTATAAAAGCAGTGCCTGCTTACGGACGTGAAAATTTACATAACCCCCCAAGGGGTCATAGTCATTGTTGTAGTGAAATATGTTGAATACAATCTCTGCATTTCAAACATTTGATTTAGATTTGATGCAAAGTTAGATGAATAATTGATAAAATGAAATAATTAAGAACAATTATTTGGAATATGATATTTCTTTATGATAAATAACTCATTATTGATCATTAAATGATAAACCTGCTAATTACGATTACTTTGAAATGATAATTAATTAATACTATTTTTGTAATACATTGAAGCTAATTAGTAACAAATACAAATCAATCAAATTATGACTTTTAAATCTTTAGCATCATTTACAATGCTTTGTACATTTATTGCTTTTTCTTTCACAACCTTTATTTCGTGTGATAGTAAGAGACCGAGAAAAGAGTTTGTAACCTTTGAAGAGATGCAGGATCCTACAAATGATACGTTGTCCGATTGGTCTAACGTTCCTGCCGGTTTACAATCTTCTTTTATTACAATAGATGTTAGAGCACCAAAATCTGTTGCACCTGAAATCATGGTAAGGAAGAGTGAAAAAGTAACAGGTTGGAAGGGTGAAAAAGTTTCAGCTCAATTGCTTCTTTGGACTGCACAAGATGTAAACCAGGTTGAGTTAGAGTTTGATGATTTCACGTCAGAGTCTGCCATAATCCCCGCAACTGCTGCACAGGCCAGATTTGTCAGATACGTTATGACTGATGAGTTTGCAGGAGGTTGTGGTCATCGCAAACCTGAAGATTTTGCTGCTTCACTTTCGGCTGATATGCTTGATAATCTGGATAACTTCAATATAGAAGCAAATACTGTACGACCTGTATGGTTGACTATAGATATCCCCGCAGATGCGGTTGCAGGAAACTATAAAGGAAAACTAAGCCTTTATGCAGAAAGAGATTTTGTTGAGGATTTTGAGATCGAAATAGAGGTTGTGGATCAACTTTTACCTGAGCCATCGGAGTGGGTTTATCATCTTGATTTGTGGCAGCACCCCTCTGCTGTTGCAAGAGTACACAACCTTGAGATGTGGAGTAATGCTCATTTCGAGAAAATGAGACCTGTAATGAAAATGCTTGCTGATGCAGGTCAGAAAGTTATAACTGCTACTCTAAACAAGGATCCGTGGAACAATCAATCCTATGATGCTTACGCCGATATGATTATCTGGACTAAAAATAAAGATCAGAGCTGGAGTTTCGACTATACAATTTTCGACAAATGGGTAGAGTTTATGATGGATCTAGGAACAGATAATATGATTAACTGCTACTCATTATTGACATGGAACAACCAGGTTCACTATAATGATATGGAAAAGGGGGAACTTGTTACTCTTGAGCTTAAGGCGCAGTCTGATGAGTATGCTGAGTTCTGGAGCGTTTTTCTGAAGGATTTCACAAAACATTTAAAGGAAAAAGGGTGGCTTGAAATTACAAATATAGCTATGGATGAGCGCTCACCCGCAGACATGCAAGCAACAATGAAAGTTTTGGAGACCTCAGCGCCCGAACTTGGTGTTTCGCTTGCCGATAACCACAAAAGCTATAAAGAGTATCCAGGAATAAAAGATATTAGCGTAGGTGCTTCAAGTGAGGTCGACAAAGCAGATATTACACTGCGTCGAGCAGAAGGATTGATTACAACATGGTATGTATGCTGTGCAGATCCGTTTGCCAACATGTTTACATTCTCAGCACCTGCAGAACCTGTTTATGCTGCATGGCATACTGTCGCAGGTGATTTCGACGGTATGCTCAGATGGGCTTACAATTCATGGGTAGAAAACCCATTAACTGACTCACGTTTCAGAACATGGCCTGCCGGGGATACCTACATGGTTTATCCTGATGCACGCAGTTCAATTCGTTTTGAGCGACTCATCGAAGGTATTCAGGATGCTGAAAAGATAAGAATATTGCGCAAACAATACAAAGAAGAAAATAGTGATGAATCTTTAGAAAAACTAAATAAACTGGAAGAGGCAATTGCTTATTTCTATACACTGGAACCTTCTGATGATTGGAATCACAAACTTAATGAAGCAAAAAAACTTTTGAATTAAATTGTAGCAGCTTTTTTAATTAACGATAGTTTTCACTAGTTGGTTTTTTCATTTGAAAAAATAGGTAAATTCCAATGGAAGTGCAGAGCAAGCATTCTTAAAGAGAAGCATACACTCAGCCCTATCAAATAAATCCAGTCACTTGTCAGCCAGTTGAAATGATGACCCAGAGCTACTATTAGGGCTCCTGTAAAAGCTGCAGAAGCATAAATCTCTTTTTCAAGTACAACAGGAACCCTGTTCAGTAAAATATCACGTATAATACCACCACCAACGGCAGTAGTGATACCCAGTAGAATAGCTACTTCTTCATTGTACCCAAAAATCAATACTTTCTGGGTGCCTGTAACGGCAAAAAACGAAAGTCCAGCAGCGTCAAAAAAGATTACAGGTCTGTTCATTTTTCTTACGACCGGGTAAATGCTTATAGTCATTATTGATGCTGCTAATGACGTTGCCAGATAATGCCAGTTTACTAATCCCGCCGGGGGAATTGCTCCAATACAAAGATCACGGATAATCCCTCCGCCACAAGCTACTGTGAATGCAGTAGCGCAAATTCCGAACAGGTCAAGTCCACGTTCTCTCGCTGCAGTTGCACCACTTAAAGCAAAAGCAAATGCACCGGCTAAATCAAGGAAATAATAAAAATTATAAAGGTTTTCCATCGCCATTTTTTATCAATCCGACTACACCATTTGTCCATACTTTGGTAGTAACTTATAGATGGAGTCACTAACTTTCTCATTTAATGATTTAATTTGATGTGTTTCCAAAGATTACAAATTTCACTATTGTTTTGAATTAAAACATTATTCTGTTGATAATGTTTTCAATAAAACATAGTATGTACTTCACTTGGACAAACTATAAATTAACCATCTATTCTCACTTTATTAACTCCTTTTAAATATAGATTTAAAAGAGCGAGGTAAGGCTCATTTATGGCTCATGTAAGACCCATGTAGGTCCAAAAGCTGACCCAACAGGGATATGAATGTGTTTAGTCCAGTTCAACTGGTAGGGTGAAGAAAAAGCATTAAAGAAAATCTGGTTTTCATAGTAGTCTGAATATGTCGGGAAAATCCAGGAAGTATCTCCATAAACAACCCCTTCCGGATCTGCATACCAGCCGTCTAATACAGGATTTGAAGAGTATTGCAACTCTTTGGGCTGGTTTTTAATAAATTGAGTACATTTTTCAACCTTAGAAAGAGCAAAAAAATGTAACAAGAAAAGGTACGCTAAGGTCGAGAATGAATCCATGAAAGACAGAGACCACGATAAACTCTTTTCCTGAGAATTTAAGGATAACAGGTAATGTAGTGTCCATGGTTGTGGCTCCTCCGACAGATATAGTTGCAAGTTTTCCGAAATATTTAACAAGGAATGGAGCAAACAGAAGTGCAATAAGTTCACGTAAAATATTTGAAAGAAGCGCTATAGTACCCAGTTCTGCACCTTTATATTCAGTAATAAAAATACTTGATAATGAGTAATAACCGAAACCGCTGCCTACTGCCATTATATCGGTTAGTGATCTGCCGGAAATAACGATGGATATAATTGCGCAACCTCCCAAAGTGCCAATAATTGTTGCAAGTGGCAGCAGGTAATACTTGGGATTCAGCTTTTTGAAGCTTTTCAACGTTTTAGAGTCACTTCCTATGCTTAAGCCAACAAAAAACATCAGTGTAGATAGGACATAGAAACTTGCCTTACTCTCTACAAGAGTTATAGGGATTAGGCCGAAATATCCCAGCACAGCACCCAGAATAAAGAAAGAAACTATTGTTATACTTCCTTTCATAGTGCTATCTCTTACCCCTTTTTATCAGTTTCCATAGTAATAATGCCATGGCGGCGCTACCCATAACTGCAGCTACAGTAATGATTAGAGCCTCTTTGCCGATAGTTGCAATTCCGGAAACAATATCAGGGTTACTCCCAACCTCCATTCCCAGGAGCAATAAAAGAAGCCAAATCAGGATAGTTATTATTTTTGGTATATAACCAAGCTCTTTCTTACGCAGAAAGTAACCGATAATACCCCCTAAAAGCATAAATGCTATTACTATGAACATGATTGTTTAGTTTCCTGCTATATGTTCAAGATATTCATTCAAATATCTGTCATTGAGTTCATCGCTATCACCATAATATTCACGCAGTTCCTCAAGCCTTTTGTGCAGTTCTGCCTGAACATCCTTATATTCAGGGTTGTTGTAGATGTTTTTCATCTCATGAGGATCCTTTTCCAGGTCATACATCTCCCATTCATCTATATCATAGTAAAAATGAATAAGCTTGTATCTCTTAGTTGAAACCCCATAGTGGCGTTTAACCGCATGTTCTGCAGGATATTCATAATAAGTGTAATATACAGCATCACGCCATTCATCAGTTTCTCCTGAAACCAGTTTCCGGAACGACTCACCCTGCATCTCTTCAGGAGCCTTAACGCCGGCATAATCGAGAATAGTTGGTGCATAGTCTAGATTTTGTACAAGGGCGTCAATTACAGTACCTGCCTCAATTTCTTTTGGATATCTTATTAATAAAGGAGTTCGGAACGACTCCTCATACATAAACCTTTTATCAAACCAGCCATGTTCACCAAGATAGAAACCCTGATCGGATGTGTAAATAACGACTGTGTTTTCGTCAAGACCAGATTCTTTAAGAAAATCAAGCAGTTCACCCACACCATCATCAACAGATTTAATGGTGCGCAGATAATCCTTTATATAGCGATTATATTTCCAAAGAGCAATCTCCTTATCGGTCATGTTTGCGTAGTTGGCTTTAAACTCCTCATTTTCCGGCGTATAAACTGACAGCCAATGTTCCCTCTGTTCAGGAGTAAACCTCTTAAGCTGATTGTAAAAACCTGTACTGTCTCCTTCAGGTGAAACAATAAATTTGAAATCATGTCCCCATCTGGCGTGACCATGAACTTGCATTTCCTGCTCTTTTGCTGCTGTGCCGCGACCTTCGTAATTATCAAAAAAGTTTGCAGGAGGCTCAAATGTTACATCATCATAAAGTGTCAGGTATTCAGGTGCCGGCAACCAGTTTCGGTGAGGTGCCTTCTGATGATATAAAACAGCAAACGGTTTATTAGGATCACGGCGGTTTTTTAACCAGTCGATAGTCTCATCTGTAATTATATCAGTGCAGTAACCCTCTTTTCTGATCCTTTCTCCATTAATCAGAAAGTCAGGATTATAATATTCACCCTGACCGGGTAACACCATTGAGTAATCGAACCCCTGAGGGATGCCATCCATGTGAATTTTACCGATCATGGCAGTCTGATAACCGTTTGCCTGTAGCAGCTTAGGGAAGTTTGGCTGATTCCAGTCGAAAGGCTGTACATTATCAACCTTACCGTTTACGAAACTATGTTTGCCGGTTAGTAAAACAGCACGACTTGGGGCACTAATTGAGTTAGTTACAGTTGAGCGTGTAAACATTGCGCCCTCTTCAGCCAGTCTATCGATATTAGGAGTTTCGTTTAATCCATGGCCATAAGCACTTATTGCTTGATAGGCATGATCGTCGCTCATTATAAAAATTATATTAGGACGTTGTTGCTCTTTCTCCTGAGTCTGACAGGAAGCCAGGATGGCGAGGGATCCAATTCCGAAGAGTGTAGCTGATTTCATATTTTTCATTATAAATTTCAAAAATACAAAATAAACCGAAACATATCGACAAACAAAATACCTTTTAGCTGATTTTATTAAACATGAAATAATGCTAAGTCGTTACTTATTATTACTTTTGCATTTGCAGCAGGTCGGTTTGTCGCTTCTTTTTAGAGGAGGAAAGTCCGGGCAACACAGAGCACCATACTTTCTAACGGGAAGCTGTTCGTGAGGGCAGATAAGTGTAACAGAAAATAACCGTCCCCTATTTATTTAAGGGGATAAGGGTGAAAAGGTGAGGTAAGAGCTCACCGGGTATCATGGCAACATGGTATGCCGTACACATTATGGGTTGCAAGGCCATGTATATCGGATAATTAGGGTTGCTCGCCCGATGCCGAGGGGTAGGCCGCTTAGATAAATGACAGACATCCCTTTAAGGGATACAGAACCCGGCTTATAGACCGGCTGCTTTTTTTATTAAAATATGAGATGGTTAAATTTGGCAAGAAGAAATACCGCGACGAAATAGATGAACCGGGCAGATTTGAAAAGATGGAAGCCAAGGTCAGGGAGCTAGTTTATTTTCTGACTTATGGTATTTGGCGATCTAACCCTGATACATTGTCAAACAGGAAAAATATCCTGTATAATGCTACAAAAACCATAATCCTTACTATAAGAAATATCAAGGAGTTAAATATTCCTGCAAGTGCCCGATCACTTACCTATCGCACTCTGCTATCAATTGTTCCCCTACTAGCCGTTCTGTTTGCAATAGCACGCGGATTTGGAATAGAAAATATTGTTGAAAGCAGCATCTTCAATCTATTATTGGGCGGAACACCGGAAACAGAAATGACTTATACTGCGCCCGCAACATCTATTGATACTTTATCAATTTTTACGGATGAAATATCCTCTACTGAACCTGAGCTTGCCGGACAACAGAGAATAGAATATGGCATTACTTTCAGCGAAGAGCTATCTGCCGAAGGCAGAACCAGAGAGTTTCTAAACCTTCTGTTTGGGATGATAGATAATTCACTTGAAGAGGCCAAGGGAGGCGGGATATTTGCCGGGGTAGGTATATTGCTGTTAATCTATACCATACTCCTTCTCTTTAATGAAATAGAAAATATTTTTAATCAGATATGGCAAGTTAGAAAAGGAAGGAATATAGGAAGGAAAGTTACCGATTATACTGCTATGGTGCTGCTTATGCCTCTGTTTTTTATATTGGTGAATGCATTGAATATTCTGAGTTATCCACAAAATCAAACACTGAAGATTATTTACATACTATATCCATTTATTCCACGATTGCTGGATATAGTGCCTTATGTTGTTATCGTTCTGTTATTTACTGTGTTATACAAGTTCTTGCCTAATACTAAGGTTAAATTTGGTAATGCATTTATTGCAGGAGTTATCACAGGTGTAGCTTTTCAGATCTTTCAGTTATTGTTTTTAAGCGGGCAGCTTTGGATTACCCGTTATAATGCAATATACGGTACGTTTGCTGCAATACCTCTGATGTTATTATTTATTCAGTTTTCATGGTTCCTTACACTGATTGGTGCAGAAATATCATACGCTGCTCAAAACGTAAGAAAGTTCTCTTTTGAAAAGGAAACACGCAGAGTCAGCAGAAGATATAAGGATTTTTTCACTTTGATTATCACCTCAGAAATTGTAAAACGTTTTGCAGATGAGAAAACACCTCTGACAGCCGATGAACTATCTGAAAAATGTAAGGTTCCCTCAAGGTTAACGAACATTATCCTTGACAATTTGTTGGAGATAAATATAATCTCGGCGACACCTTCTAAAGCTGATGAAAGAGTAATGGCTTATCAGCCGGCAGTTGACATTCATAATATCACTGTCAACTATCTCATGTCGAAGTTAGATAAAAAGGGTTCAGAGGACTTTATGATCGATGCCCAGGGTATCTACAGTGAGCACTGGAAGGCATTGGTAAACAACCGTATGTATATATACGAAAGCGACAAAGATGTTCTGCTGATAGATTTATAAATTTTTCTATCTTTGTATTTTATAGCGAATAAACCACATGAGTTTCATCGGTTCAATTGAGAATGTTGGAGTATATGCATTGCTGATGAGGAGAGTACTGTCTGTCCCTGACAGGATGCGTGAATTTATGAAGGAGTTCATAAAAGGGGTTTATCTATTGGGTGTAAATTCTATCTGGATAGTTGTTATCATATCCTTTTTTATTGGAGCTGTAATTGTAATGCAAATAGCTCTGAATGTGGATTCGCCTATGTTACCCCGTTTTACAGTGGGAGTAGTGTCCCGCGAAATTATTTTACTGGAGTTTTCCTCAACAATAATGTGTCTCATCCTTTCCGGAAAAGTGGGTTCTAATATAGCTTCGGAGATAGGAACAATGAGAATTACAGGGCAGGTGGATGTGCTTGATATAATGGGAGTTAATTCTGCCAACTATCTTATTTTACCTAAGGTGGCTGCATTTGTGGCGTTTATGCCGGTACTGGTTATCTTTAGTATGTTTATGGGTCTGTTTGGCGGTTATATTATTTGCCTTGTATTAGGAACACCTTCAGTGGAAACCTACATATATGGCATTCAGGCATTTTTCAGAGAATCATTTATATGGTATTCTATATTTAAATCGATGTTATTCGGGTTCATTATTGCTTCTGTAGCGGGTTATTTTGGATACACTGTAAAAGGGGGAGCACTGGATGTTGGTAAAGCAAGTACTGACTCTGTGGTTATAAACAGTATTTTAATTCTTGTTACTGACCTTGTATTCACACAGTTGGTTATGGGATAAAAGACAGAGCAGATGATAGAGGTTAAACATCTGAATAAGGAGTTTGATGGAGATAAAGTTCTAAATGACATAAATGCAAGGTTCGAAAAGGGCCTTGTTAATATGATTATTGGCAAAAGTGGTTCAGGAAAGACGGTGTTGCTAAAATGCATTGTCGGATTACTTACTCCTACTTCAGGTGATATTTTATACGACGGTCGCAACTTCCTATCTCTGAAGACACGCGAACTCAGGCGCTTGCGACGTGATATAGGAATGTTGTTTCAGGGATCAGCACTTTTTGATTCAAGAACAGTTTTGGAGAATGTGATGTTTCCACTTGATATGTTTTCCAGGAAGAATAATCGTGAACGCAGAAAACGTGCTGAATTCTGCCTCGAGAGGGTAGGACTATCAGAAGCAGCCGATTTATACCCTTCCGAGATAAGTGGCGGAATGATGAAAAGAGCTGCAATTGCCAGAGCTATTTCTCTGAATCCCAAGTATCTGTTTTGCGATGAGCCTAATTCGGGTCTCGATCCTAAAACAGCACAGTTGATTGATGAACTGATTGAAGATTTAACAAAAGATTTCATGATGACCACTATTGTTGTGTCGCACGATATGAATTCTGTGATTAATATAGGAGACAGAGTAGTTTTTATTAACGAAGGTGTAAAAGAGTGGGAGGGCACTAAGTCGGATATTATGGGTGCCGATAACGAAAAATTAAATGATTTTGTATTCGCTTCCGACTTGTTTAAAAAAATAAAAGAAGCAGAAGAAATAATTTCTGAAGATAATAAGAAGGGTTAATACCCACAAATATTAATATATATCATAATAAAAAAATATGCTAAAGATAAAGAACCTGCACGCAATAGTTGAAAATCAGGAAATACTTAAAGGTGTTAACCTGGAAGTTAATGCAGGAGAGATTCATGCTGTGATGGGACCTAACGGGTCAGGTAAAAGTACGCTTGCCTCCGTACTGGCAGGTCACCCAAAGTTTGAAGTAACTCGTGGCAGTATTCAGTTTAAAGATAAAGACTTATTGGAAATGGAGCCAGAAGACAGAGCCCACGAAGGTCTGTTCTTAAGTTTTCAGTATCCTGTTGAAATACCGGGAGTCAGCATGGTGAACTTCATGAGGGCTGCAATAAATGAGCAACGTAAATATAAAGGCGAGGCACCCATTTCTGCAACAGACTTCCTGAAAATGATGCGTGATAAAAGAGAGCTGCTGGGAATGGATAGTCAACTGGTAAGCCGCTCTGTAAATGAGGGTTTTTCAGGTGGGGAGAAGAAGAAAAATGAAATATTCCAGATGGCGATGATCAATCCTCTCCTTTCTATTTTAGATGAAACAGACTCCGGTCTTGATATCGATGCTTTGAGAGTTGTTGCCGGCGGTGTAAATAAACTACAGACAAAAGAGAATGCAACTATCCTGATTACCCACTACCAGCGTCTGCTTGAGTATATTAAGCCTGACTTTGTACATGTGCTTTATGATGGAAAAATTATCAAATCAGGTGGTCCTGATCTTGCCCTGGAACTTGAAAAAAGAGGCTACGATTGGCTGATTAATCCGTAACCAGTAAATAAAATGATAGAACAACAATATATTGATCTGTTTGAGGAGTACAGAAACGACCTTGATGCTCATTCCACAAAAGGAATGAACATACAACGTGATGCTGCTTTTGAGACATTCAAACAGATTGGATTCCCAACTTCAAAACAAGAAGAGTATAAACATTCTAATATAGTACGTTTATTTGATGCTGATCTTGGATTAAACATAAGAAATATTCCTGTTCCTGTGAATCCTTATGAGGCTTTTAAATGTGATGTGCCAAATCTGAATACTCACACCTATTTCCTTATAAATGACAGATTCTATAATGAAGTAGAGCAGGGTGAAAGTTTACCCGAAGGTGTCTTTGCAGGAAGTATGCAAAAGTTTTCAGATCTATATCCCGATCAGTTTCAAAAATATTACGCAAAAATTGCTGACAGCTCAGATAATGGAATAGTTGCCTACAATACAATGTTTGCGCAAGATGGTTTTGTTATCTATGTACCAAAGAATGTTGCAGTAGAAAAACCATTACAGCTGATTAATATTTTACGCGGGGGAGTTGACTTGAATGTAAACCGTCGTCTGTTGATTATTGCTGAAGAAAATGCTCATGTTAAACTACTTGTTTGTGATCATGCTGTTGATGATGTGCATTTTGTAGTAACTCAGGTTACTGAGGTGTTTACAGATGTAAGCGCACAGGTAGATGTTTATGAGCTGGAAGAAAACTCAGAGAAGGTTACACGTTTAAATAACCTGTTCAGTGAGCAGAAAGATAAATCAAAAGTTGTCACAAGTTCCATAACACTTCATAATGGTTATACAAGGAATAATTTTCGCTTCAGGCTCTTAGGAGAGCATGCCGAAGCACATGCCGGAGGATTGGCAATTTGTGATAAAGAACAGCATATAGATAATTATGCTTTTCTTGATCATTCAAAACCTAATTGTATGAGTGATGAACTGTTTAAAACAGTTTTGAACGACAAGGCAACAGGTGTTTTCTGTGGTAAAATTCTTGTAGAGAAAGATGCACAAAAGACTTTGGCATATCAGACAAACAGAAATCTCTTAAATTCTGATTCAGCACAGATGTTTGCCAAGCCTCAGCTTGAGATTTATGCAGACGATGTTAAATGTTCACACGGGCTGACTACAGGTCATTTGGATGAAGAATCTTTATTTTACATGCGTTCACGCGGTATCGATAAAGAAGAAGCCAGACTGTTGCTTTTAGTTGCCTTTACACGTGATGTAGTGGATCTTGTTCGCATTCCTTCTTTACAGGAAAGGCTTGTAACTCTTATAAGCAAGAGATTCCGTGGCGAATTGTTGAGATGCGGCAATTGCAATGTTTGTAAATAAATAATTTAATGATGGATATTAATAAAATAAGAGCAGATTTTCCTATTCTTGCACGTGAAGTATATGGTAGGCCACTGGTATACTTCGACAACGCTGCTACTTCTCAAAAGCCTCAGTGTGTGATGGATAAGATTACAGAAATGTACACCACGGTGAATTCAAATGTTCACAGGGGTGTTCATTATCTTAGTCAGGTTGCAACCGATGAGCATGAAGCAGCAAGGAAAACTGTTCAGCGTTTTATTAATGCTAATTCACCGGATGAGATTGTTTTCACACGCGGTGCTACTGAGTCGATAAATCTGGTTGCATCATCATTCTGCAGGACATTCTGCGAACCTGGAGACGAAATACTTATTACTGCCATGGAGCACCATTCTAATATTGTGCCATGGCAGATTCAGGCAGACATGTACGGACTCAGTGTTAAGGTTGCCCCTATTAATAAAGATGGTGAACTTATTTTAGAGGAATTTGAAAAGCTTATTTCTCCCCGTACAAAACTAATTGCATTGACTCATATATCAAATGTGCTGGGAACAGTTAATCCTGTGAATGAGATAGTGAAAATTGCTCACAATCATAAAATTCCTGTACTTATAGATGCCGCGCAAAGTGTGCAGCACACAAAAGTTGACGTACAGAAGATTGATTGTGACTTTCTGGTTTTCTCATCACATAAGGTTTACGGACCAACCGGAGTTGGTGTACTTTACGGTAAAGTGGAGTGGCTTAATGCTTTGCCTCCATATCAGGGAGGTGGAGAGATGATTGAAAATGTAACTTTTGAAAAAACAACTTTTAACAAACTGCCATTTAAGTTTGAGGCCGGAACGCCCGATTTTGTGGGTACTGCGGCTCTTGCAACTGCTTTAAATTATATAAACTCAATTGGACTAGATAATATTGCCCATCACGAAGATGAGCTTTTGAAATACGCAACTGAAAAGATGCTTCAAATTCCTGGAATGAGGATTATAGGTACAGCTAAGGAGAAGTGTAGCGTAATTTCATTTCTGGTTGACGATATACACCCATATGATATAGGAACCCTCTTAGATAAAATGGGTATAGCTGTGAGAACAGGCCATCACTGTGCTGAGCCCCTTATGCATGTCATGGGTGTTGAGGGAACAATCAGAGCATCTTTTGCCTTTTATAATACTAAAGAAGAAATAGATATATTAATTAAAGGATTAGAAAGAATAATTAAGATGTTCTGATATGTTTTACTATTTTTGTTAAGAGATAGCAAAATGTATGAAAAGTAAGTTTCCTGAATATGCAAGAAATGAAGATCATGCCCTGTTTATTCTTTTAAAGAAAAGGGATTAAGATGCTTTTTCGATGATATACGAGAAATATCATCGGTATCTCTATGCTATAGCTTTAAAGTATCTCAAAAACACTCAGATGGCAGAAGACGCCGTACAGCATGTGTTTGTGAAGCTTTGGGAAAGCACATCTGATATTCATATCGAAATTAATCTCAAGAATTATCTTTATACAATGACTAAGAATTATATTCTTAATCAGATACGCGACCGCAAAGATGAGATTTCATTAAACTATATAAATGCACAAATAGATATTCCGGGCCAGGAAGATGTTATAAAGGCCATGGATGATAAGCAGATGCGCAATCTTCTTTATCAAGGGGTTGAATCACTTCCGCCACAAAAAAAGGAGATATGTCTACGGAAACTAGAGACCACTGACAGTAATCAGCAAATTGCTGAGAAAATGGGAATATCAATTAATACTGTTAAGTCGCATTATCAAGAATCCATTAAGATGTTGCGCTTATATTTTGATCAGATAAAGATTTAGTTAAAATATTATGCAGTTTAACTAATATCTTTTGCTCAATTATGTGTCTATAAAGAATAAGGGATAAACTTATGTAATTAAAAATTCATGTCGGCAAAAAGAAATATGATAAATAGGGTAGTTGGTGAGGTCTCTACAAAAGAAGATGCACAAGAGGTTGTTGAATGGTTTTCATCTACAATAGAGGGTCAGCAACACCTTGCAGATATGTTGGATAAAGATGCTTACATGATGGAAAATGACACATTTAGCGATAAAACATTTTCTGCTGTACAATCGGATAAGCTTTTTAAAAAGATTGATCGTGAGATTTATCAAAAATCATTTAGAAGAACCAGTCTAAAAGTTGCAGCTGTATTTCTACCTATATTTATTGTTTCTCTATTGGCTTTCTATTTCAACAAACAAACTTCAATTTTTGAAGGAGTAAAATATACCGAGCTTTATATTCCACATGGTGAGGATGCAAGAATATTTTTTCAAGACGGTACAGAAGTCTATTTAAACTCAGGTACTAGAATTCGCTATCCCGAAAGATTTGGAATTAGACAAAGAGAAATATTTTTAGATGGTGAAGCGTATTTTAATGTTACCACAAATAGTAAACGACCATTTATTGTAAATGCTCAAAATACGTCTGTAAGAGTTTTAGGCACCTCATTTAATGTTAATGCATATAGTGAGAGTGAATTTATTAAAGTTGTGTTGGATGAAGGTAAAACATCTTTTCATGTACAGAGTAGCAGCTACTCAATGACACCTGGGCAACTGCTTGAATATAATAAGACCACAGGTAGAACAATTCTTTCTAACCTTTCAAAGCCTTCCAGTGCCTCTCTTTGGAAGGATAATATGATTTATTTTTACGACACACCACTTGCTGAGGTATTAAAGGTGCTTGAGAGAAAATATGATGTAAAGTTTCATCTACAAGCAACTGGTGCTTTAGAATATAGCTATACCATAACTACAAAACACACAGATTTAGAATCTATATTAGCAGAGCTGCAAAAAATTGCTCCCGTAAGATTTGATCAAAAAGAGAAAAATATCTTTGTTACGCTATAAAAATAAATCATTAATTAAGCATATAACATCTTCTTCTATAAAGCAATAATAGAATTACCTTGTATTATTATTTTGTAGATTATCTATTTTGCCGTTATAATTAAAACTTATAGGGATTAATTAGCGTGTTTTTTACATTAAAATATATAATAACACTAATTGTTAAATAGCAAAAACTTGCTATATTTTATATAGAATTGTTTGTTTAATAAAAAATTATTTTATAAATTGCACGTAGAAATTAGAGCATGTTAATTAGAGTTTGTTGTTTTGAAGAGCATTATTATCATAATATCATTGATTCTGACCGTATTAGTGTATGTGGAAAATACTTATGCTCAATCAAATTCTGCAAATGTCACTGTTAACATTATATTACATCCTATCCAAACTATTGCTGTAAACACCTCCCAGAAGGATGTCAGCTTGCAATATCTTAACATAGAAGACTACGAACAAGGCGTTTTTGCTACATTAGATGATCACCTCTCCGTTACCAGCACAGGAGGTTTTCAGGTTAACGTTGCATCAAGCCAGGATAGCTTTACGCAATCAGGGTCAGACAAATCAATTCCTGTTAGTGATGTTTTGATTAGAGCTGCTAACGGATCTGATAACAATTTATCACCAATGTTCGAAAATGTCTTGCTATCTACCAATCCAGAATCACTTATAAGATCGGGAACAGGTGGAATGGATCTTAAATACAATGTAACCTATGATAATACCGCGGGTGGAGCTGATAAATATGTAAACATGACATCGGGAGACAAAGAGTCAGTTTTTACTTCGGAGATAACATACACAATTACCTCAAAATAACACTTTTAGCTTATTAAATAAAATTATAAATTGAAGTCGCTATTTTAAGATATTTGTTTGTGTGACATGGATTAAATTGCATGAAAATACAATGAATAGTGATGGGTTGTCAGTTAATTTTAGGTTTTGAATAGAATATATTATTAAACTTTTGTCTTATAATCAACTGTATATCAGTCAAGTAGCATCTAATGTAAATAAGTTGATTTAAATAAGTTAGTTAAATAATATTAAAATTGTGTCTTTTATTTGTAAGCATGAATAATAGAATTACCTTTGCCTCGTTATCGGAAAAATGGTGCAAAAAGATTAAAAATATACAATAAAGCATCAACATTTATATAATCAAAAACACTTGGTAGCTGAATTAAATTAACTCAAAATAAATTAGGAAATAAGATGTGTGTCGAGAAAAGAATACAAAGTGTCGTAAATATGATATTAATTGCATAATATATGCTTAGCGGAAACTTAATATTAAACGAGCAAGTTCATAAAAGTATTTTCACAAGAAGCTTTAAAATTAATGACAATTTAGACACCCGTACTCGATTGCATACAACAAAACGATTATATCGATTAACAGTTGCGTTTTACAAGTTGTTGATAAATAGCATATTAAGGTTGCTCATAAAACTATACAAGTTCACTTAGTTAAATAAGATTAAAAATGTTGTTTCATATTTGCAAGTTTGAAATTATGTATTACTTTTGTCGCGGATTAATAAGGAAATATTTCTTTAATTACCCAAAAGTGATCACAGCAAAAACAAAGATTTAAACAAAGCAAATATTTAATTATACGAAACTCAAACAACGAGATAAAAGTTGACTTTTTTAAGTACTGTATTAAATACAATAAGCATACAGCAATAAAATCAAATATTTTTTAAAATAACAAGCTTAATAAAAAATTCCAAGTGAAAACAAAAAACTTTCTTTTAACAGGTGCTCTTCTAATTGTGGCTCTTTTTTCAGTGAATGGTGTGATGGCGCAGAATGGTGTGATGGCGCAAGCTCCTAGTGCCTATGGAGGTAACAGAGTTTCTTCAGATGCTGTTACTGTAAATCTTAAATTTGTTCCAATCCAGTCTATTCAGGTAAATCCAAATCAAAACACAATAGATTTTGTATTTGATTCACCAGAAGATTATACTAATGGATTAGTTGCAAAAGAAAAAACTCAAACAAAAATTGATCATTTAACTGTTTATCATTCAGGTCCATTTAATGTAAAAGTTAAAAGTTCAGGATTCGTTAATAATGGTGAGACATTAGCTGAAACAAATCATGTGAATATTACAGCTAAGATTGGTACTAATTCCGCAGTTACTACGGCCGATGTAGCTTATAAAGAAGTTTCACTTGCTGCTACTAGTGGTGCGGATTTCATTAGTTCCCCAATAGGAGGTATGGGTTTTACTTTCGATGTGACATATGATCATGTAGGCGATATTACAAAATACATAAATCACAATTTTGATTCAGAAGAAAAAATATATGTATCTACTGTTACATATGAGATATTTTCTAATTGAATTCAATTAATTTAAATTATACAAAGGGAGGCGCATTACAAGCAATGCCCTCCCTTTTTTTTTCTATTGAAATATTTAAAATTTACATCATCCATAAGCAACTTACAATAATTCCAACACAGCTTATAATATGAAAGTTAGAATTTACATAATACTTGCACTTTTTACTCTTCTCTTTATTGCAACTACAAATATCGCATCAGCACAGGTTGGTTTATCTGTATCGCCACCTAGGGTATACTATTCTATTGCAGAGGGTGAGAGTGGTACTCAGAATTTACTTATTAATAACATCAGTAAGGATCATCCATTAGATCTTGCAATCACGTTTGGTGATTGGGAGTATGATGAGTATGGCAATAACGTGATGTTTCCTCCTGATAGCTTAGAGAATTCTTGTGCTTCTTGGCTTTCTCTGCCCGAAGGTACATATATTACCCTTCAACCGGGTGAGAGCCGTGAGGTGGAGGTGATGATGAATGTGCCTCGTGTTATACCTTCTGGAGATAATGTGCAAACAGCCATGTTATATGTTACTCAGATGAACCCGGTTGATGGTGTAGATGCTCAAGGTGCTGCTATTCGTATTAACGTAAGGCAGGGCATTAAGATTTATAGGAAAGGCCTGGTAGGCGAGCGCAGAGCATTGGAGATAACTGATATGACTTTTAACCGTGAGAGTAATAATTTTGTACTGGCTTTTAATAATAATGGTAATATTTGGACGGATGGTGTGATAAAGACTACAATATTTAATCGTACTACTGGTAAAGAGACTTCTTTGAGTGATACGCCCTTTTTTACTATGCCAGGGAATGTTCGTAAGGTTATGATCTCACCGGGAGAGACATTGGAAAAAGGTGAATATATTGCCACTGTAATGCTTGATTATGGTGATGAAACTATTTTAGAGGCTGCAGAACTGGAATTCCGTTATGAATAGACTGCTATTTTTGTTTATCTTGTGTATTTCTTATACACATCTTGTTTTCGCTCAATACGATCCTTACAATTCTTATAAACTTGGTTGGGGTGGAGGTAAACATTTTGAAGTTAAAAGCTATGGTGGAGAATATTCACAACCAGATTATATGGTGCTTCTTCTAGGTTCAACCAAAATGAAGGAAGCAGAGTGGAGAATTACAGCAACTGTAAAAAACGTAAGAAGTGTATATAATAATGTGGTGAAGGATTCTGATTTCCCTGTGAATATGCTTAACCTAATGTTGACTTCCAAAGATGGTTCATCTAATATTCCTGTTGGCAATATTAATAATATGATGGTCTGGAACAATTTACAGGGGTTAAACAATGAGGTTGAACTAGTAACCTTCCAATCATTAAATCAAGATGGTTATCATCAGCTCTACTTAAATTTTGAACTTCACGTAATGGGTGGTGAATACTTGAAAAAATTTCCAATTTGGTCAATAATTCAATTCACATTTGAGTACAAGTTATACTCTAGAAGTCAAAGTAATCAGCCATGGGAACATGAAATGACATTTGTTAGTAATGATTCTCATTTTCAGCTTAATATAGATCCCAACTCTCAGGTTCCTGTATATTCCATCACTGTAACTCCTGATGTGTTACTCGAATACAATTCAATTACTGATTATATGAATGGTGTAGAAAAAACATGCGAAAAGGGTCTTAAAGTTTCTGCGTCAGGTAATTATGAGGTTAGGGCTAAATCTCAAACTAGTCAATTTACTTCTACAACTAGTAGTCGTACTTTGCCCCTTGATTTGGTTTCACTTCAATTGAGTGGTGGAAACGGTACTCAGCAACCTGTTAATATTTCCACTACAAATCAATTAATTCTGCAAGGTGCTACAACAAATGGTAATGTTGTTGAGTATGATATGATTTATAAAGCCAAGCCAATTGAAGATCAATATCTGTTTATCAACCAACAAGAGACTTTTACTACCCAGTTGATGTTTGAGTTGACTACTAATTAGATGTCACAAATTACCAGGTATAAATATTTTAAATTTCATTTAATCTTTCTCTTTCTGCTTATTAGTGGAGGGATGGACTTGTTTTCTGGTAATCCCATTTCAATTGAATTTAAAGATAGTTCGCAATCTGAACAGATGGTTAGTCACGTGCTGAAGGTGACCAACATATCTGATGATATTTTTAAAGGTGGGGTTAAGGTTGATATCCCTGAGGGGATACGTTCTCTGTCTCAGAACGAAAGATTAATTAACTTGATGCCGGGTGATAGCACTTTTGTTTCTTTTAAACTTGTTCTTACTAAGAATCTCGACTTTGGTGAGAAAAAGGTTCTTTACAATTTGCTGGACAATGATGGTGTATATATAGATAGTACCGGTACCTCTTTGCAAATAGAAAGGCGTGAGCAGCTGTTACTGATGGTTGATAACAGGCCTAATCTTTTAACTAATCCGGATGACTCGGTTCGCATAAACGTGACTCTGCAAAATAGTGGTAATATTACTGAGGATGTGTATCTTGTTTTTAATGTGCCTAATCTACAGGGTGCTTCTCCTTTTACTGAGCTGACAGCTACTTTACATCCTGGTGAGCAACGTGATTTTACACACTCTTTTTTGGTAAGTAGCAACCTCTTGGCTACTGAGCGTTTTGATGTAAGGGTATCGGTTTTGAAGGGAAGGGACAAGCAAATTGTTGAGACTAGGACGGTTAATGTGCACAGTATTATTTCTAATAGAAATTATAATAGCTTTTTGAGGGATCAGGCTTATTCTATGGGTCAGGGGTCTTTGGATAATGGTATTTTAGTGAGCTATCGTACGTATAACTTCAATTCGCAAACAATGCAGCTACAGGGAGGAGGGTACTTAGATTTGCCCGCGGGTTATCTGCATCTGAAAGGAAACGTATATAAATATAATACTCAACCTCTTCCGTATGTTTCTAATACTTCTTTGACTTACCAATTAAATGAGAGTCAGTTTGTGGTAGGAAATGTGCAGGAACAGACTCAGTTATCGCTTTATGGAAGGGGGGCTAAGGTTCTTCTATCTGATAGGGAGGGAAGGAATAGGGTTACGATTGGTGCTGTTGATCAGAATTATAATCTTGTTGATGAGAGGCCTTGGTTTAACGACTATTACTCTTATTTTGTGAAGGGTGAGCTGGGGGCCAATAATGTGAAAAACGGACTTGTAGCGACATATGTATATCAGAAGAATCCGTATGAGAAGGCGATCTTTAATTTAGGTAGTTTGGAGTGGAGATATCGTTTTAGTAATACTTGGAATATGGAATTAGCTGCTCATGGTGCCACTGGTAGTTATAGTGAGATTGGTGAAAATCACTACTCTGGTGCGGCGGAAATGAAATATAGTGGGAGGGTTGAAGATAAACTTCAGTTGAATGGTTCGGCTTTTTATAGCGACCCTTATTTTCCGGGTAATAGAAAAGGGGTGCTTTCTTTAATGCAAAATGGTAGTGTGAGTTTATCTGATAGGATGAATCTGAATTTATCTTATAGCTATAATCGGTCTAATCCTAAATCGTATAGCTACGATTATAATTATAATTCTGAAAATCAGAATGCCAATATATCTATCTCGCTGCCTTCAATTAAGAATTTCAATAACTCTTTAAATTATCAACATCAAAGGGAGAGTTCGTCTTCTTATTCTTATCTTGTTGGGGATGATAATGATGGGGCTAATTTAAATATGAGGTCTCATAGGATGGGGTGGCAGTGGAGATGGCAGAATCCTGCTTGGAAGTACTCTTTATTTGGTACTATTGAGGGTGGGTTTTTTAAGAATCCTATTAGCAAGGATATTGTTTCGCAAGGGAAAGCTTCTCTAAGCTTCTCTTATAAATGGATTACTATGGGTACTTCTTGGCAACAGGGTGCTTATTATTTGTTTGAGCAGGTGATGGCGCAACGACAAGAGAAGGTTTTTACTAGGTTTACGGCATCGGCGTCGGTTAATCATCAGTTATCGAATAAATTTAGAATATCATCTGGTGTTAATTTCTCTAATGATGTTTATCAGGGTGCTATTCCGTCTGTTAATCTTAATACTACTTATACTCCTAGTAATAGGGTGTCATTTATACTTACGGGCAGCTGGTATAAGTATCCTAATCAGGGGAATAGGGAGATTTTTAATGTTGAGGGGGGAGTAAGATATAATTTTTCGCGTGGTGTACCTCTAAAAGGAAGAAAAAGTTCTATTATTGCAAAGGTCTATTACGATTATAACGCTAATGGCATATATGATAAGGGCGATGCGCCAGCTGAGGGTTATTTGGTTGAGATTGATCGTAAGGCTTTTATTTCTGGTGAGAAAGGGGAGGTGAAATATAGTTCGGTGCCTTTTGGTAGTTATGATGTGAAGCAGTTACAGGCCGGTGAGTGGTCGTTTAGCCGTCAGGAAATTGAGGTTAATAGCTACAAGACTGGTGTAGAGATACCGTTACGTCAGAGCGGTACTTTGCAAGGTAGTATTCGTTACATAGTGGGTGAGAATAGTATTGAGATAAAACAAAGAAATGAAGGGTTCCGATTTACAATAACGAGTAATGATGGGAAGCTGAGGCAGACGGCTGTTTCAGATGGTCAGGGCAACTTCATTACTTTCCTCCCAACAGGCAACTACTCAATCACATTGGATGTGAGAACTCTTCCTGAACATACAGAAATTGAGGAAACGGTGAAAGATTTTACTATTGAAGGTGGCGGTGTTGTGAAATTGGAGCCCTTTGATATTGTTGTGAAGACAAGACAAATTAATGTGAGAAAGTTCTTTGCTCAGACTCCTGAGGAGTAATTTAAATATTCTGGATAGTTTAAATTGTTAAAAACTAACATTAGCTAATACTTTTTATAATCTCCCGTGTCTATAGTTTGTAGCTCGATAAAAATAATATTGAGAGAGAAACCTAATTATTAATTTAACATGTAATACAAACAACCATGGGAAGAATTCCAATGAAAAAGCGCTTTACAATTCTGATTTCGCTTTTTGTGCTAAGTACAACAATATGCTCAGCGTAAAAAGTTAGTCTGAATTTCAATGGGCAAAATTTGAGAACTGTCTTGGAAAGTATAACTGAACAGACAGACTATTCCTTGGCTTTTAGCAAGGAAGCGGTGGATTTAAGTGATGCAGTATCTATTAATGTAACGGATGCTGATTTATCGCAGGTTTTAAATGAGTTGCTGACTTCCAGAAATATTGGATATGAGGTCAGGGACAATAAGATTTATATTTTTGATAGGCCTCAGGCTGCTAGTCAGGTTGCTCAAGGGCAACAGCAGGAGGTTACGATTAGGGGTATGGTATTAGACGATGAGGGGGAACCTATCATTGGTGCTAATATTGTGGTTCCGGGCACTACTATTGGTACTGTTACTGATGTTGATGGTAATTATACTATTAATATTCCAAGGGGTTCTTCATTGAGATTCTCGTTTATTGGATATGTTGATCAAGTGTTTGCTATAACTAATCAATCATCATTGAATGTGCGACTAATTGAGGATTCTGAGTTACTTGATGAGTTGGTTGTAGTTGGCTATGGTGTTCAACGTAAAAGTGTTGTAACTGCTGCTATTAGTCAGGTTACTGCTGAAGAACTTAATGTTACTCGCCCTACTCGTGTTGAGGATGCTCTGAAAGGTAAGGTTTCGGGCGTGCAGATTACTCAAAGCTCGGGACAGCCGGGGTCTGACTCTAAGGTTAGAATTAGAGGTATTGGTACAATTAATAATAGTGAACCTTTGGTTCGCGTGCTGCCAACGGTGTTATTCTTGTAACTACTAAAAAGGGTGCAACTGGTAAAGCAACTATCAACTATGATGTTAGCTACGGTTGGCAAAATCCATGGAAGAAAAGAGAGATTCTGAATGTTGGCGAATATATGGTTATCATGAATGAATCGAGATTGAATGATGGTAACTTGCCTTTATTTAACGCCGAGCAAATGTCTTCGGCTGGTAATGGAACCGATTGGCAAGAGGAAACATTTTACTTTAATGCTCCTGTTCAGAATCATCAGGTGAGTGTTTCGGGCGGTACTGAAAAGGCCAGCTACTTCCTCTCTTTTGGTTATTTTGATCAAGCGGGTATTGTTGGTGGTAATTTCGACAGATCTAATTATAGTCGTTATAGCTTACGCTCAAACTCTACATATAATATATTTGAATCTCTTGATAGATCGTTTTTTAATAATATTGATCTTGGGGTTAATGTGGGTTACTCGAGAGATAAATCTACCGGTATTGAAACCAACTCTGAGTATGGTTCTATTTTAGGTAGTGCGCTTTCGTTTTCTCCTCTTGTGCCTGTTTATGCTGATGAAGAGACTGCTGCTTCTATTTTAGCGCAATATCCATACGCAGTAAGAAATGGTGATAGAGTATTTTCTATCCCTCCATCTGGTTTTCAAGAGATAGCTAACCCTGTGGGTATGTTGCATCAGCCTACTGCTGGTTTAAACAATTCTGACAAGCTGGTTGGATCTTTATGGGCAGAGCTTACTATTATACCTGAATTGAAATTCAGAAGCAGTTATGGTTTCGACATGGCTTTCTGGGGATACGATGCTTATTCTTTCCCATATTTCTTAGCTACTCAAGGTAAAGACCAGCAGTTTAGTACTGTTCAGAGTGAAATGAACAGAGGTTATACGTGGCAGGTTGAGAATTATTTCTCTTACAATAAGTCTTTTGAAGATGTTCATAACTTGTCATTTGTATTGGGGCAATCGGCTTCTAAATACAGCTATCGTAATTTAGGTGGAAATGATAGGGATTTGCTAGAGAATGATCCTAGTAAGGCTAATATAAATTATGCTATTGCCGATCCAAAAGATGAGCGTGTATGGGGTGGAACGGGTGGTTATAACTTCACCGCAAGAGCTTCATATTTTGGTAGGATAGACTATAACTATGACGAGAAGTATATGGTTCAGGCTACTGTTCGTCGCGATGGTTCTTCGGTATTTGGACCAGGTAATAAGTGGGGTGTTTTCCCTTCTTTCTCTGCTGGTTGGAATGTTACTAACGAAGAGTTTATGGGTGGCAGACCCGAGTGGTTTGATTATATGAAGCTGCGTGCCAGCTGGGGTAAGAATGGTAACGATCGTATCGGACAGTTCCTTTATACATCACTTATGAATGGTGGACAAAACTACTATTTCGGTGGTGGATATGATGTTGTGGAAGATCTTAAAAAAGTTGGAGAAAACGGTGGTCAGATGCAATATGGAAGTTCACCCGGTTACATACCCAATCCTAATGTCAAGTGGGAAGAATCTTCTCAAACTAACTTAGGTATCGATACTCGTTTTTTACGTGGTGCACTTACATTCTCTTTTGATTATTTCAAAAAGCAAACTATCGATATGCTAATGTATCAGCCAATTCCCTCTTATGTTGGAATAGGTGCTCCAATAGCAAACGTGGGTGATATGGAAAACTGGGGTATTGAATTTGAAACTGGCTGGATTAATAATATTGGCGATTTTAATTATTCGGTAACTGCTAATGCTTCATATCTGCAGAATAAACTTATAAACCTTGGTAACGAAACAGGAGAACAGATTTATGAAAGTGCAGGGGCATCAGGTGTTGGAAGTTATGTTAAAGGTATGAACTGAGAAGTATTCCCTTATTTTTATGGCTTTATAACAGACGGTTTATTCCAGAACCAGGCAGAAGTAGACGGTTATGTAAATGACGACGGAGAAAAACTTCAGGGTTCTGCTTTACCGGGTGATGTGCGTTTTGTAGACCTAAACGGCGACGGTGTTATCAGTGATGCTGATAAAACAAAAATTGGTAAGGGTATGCCCGACTGGACTTATGGTGTTACATTATCTGCTGATTGGAGAGGAATTGATATGAATCTGTTCTTCCAGGGAACAATCGGAAATGATGTTTACGACTTCTCACAACGTGGTGATATTCCTCTGAATAACCGCCCGGCATGGATATTAGATCGCTGGCACGGTGAAAATACTTCAAACAGAATTCCAAGAATGACATCTGCGAATCCAAACGGTAACTGGCGTTCTTCTGATCTGTATGTAAAAGATGGTTCCTATATGAGGCTTAAATCCGCACAATTAGGTTACACTCTTCCTTTGGATATCACAAGAAAAATTGCTGTTCAGCGTTTAAGAGTTTACGTATCGGCAGACAACTTGTTTACATTTACATCTTATGATGGTTTTGACCCGGAAATAGCTTCAGGAGGATATACTACAATAGGTATTGATCGTGGTATTTATCCACAGTCAAGAACAGTTTCAGTTGGAGCTAACATTACATTCTAATCTTAAAATTTCAGACAAATGAAAAAAACAATATATATACTCATATTTGCACTCCTGGTTTTAGGGCTTACCGGATGTAGCGATGATTTTCTCAGTGCTTCATCTACGGAGCGACAAGAAGCAGGTGCTCCTGCTTATGAGGGTGCAATTTTAGCAAACCTTGCATCAGCTTATCAAATTATGCTGTTTGACAGTTATGCAAATCAGAATTACAGCAGTATACCGCTTATGTCAGATCTGCGATCTGATGATATCTTTAAAGGTGGCGGAGATGCAGGAGACCAGCATCAACTGTATCTTCTTTCATTATTTACCTCAACACCCCAGCAGTCGTTGGACGGCTTGTGGAGTATTTTCTATACAGGTATTGCAAGAAGTAATAATGCAATCAGTGCTTGCGAAAATGCGATAGATGTTGATGAGGATAAGCTGAATCAATATAAGGCTGAAGCGCACTATTTACGGGCATACTACACACATTGGCTATGGAAATTCTGGGGTAATATTCCATATTTTGAAGAACCTTTAACAGAGCCTCCATACATGACAAAGCAATATACTGCTGATGAGATTTATTCAGAAATTATGGCTGATCTTGATATTGCAACAACTGATGGATGGCTTAGTATGAATACAACCGGTGCTGATTTAGGCAGAATAAACAAGGCAACTGCATTAATGCTTAAAGCACGTGTTGTAATGTATCAGAAAGATCAAAGCAGATATGGTGAAGTTACTGCAGATATGGCAGAGATTATAAATAGTGGTAAATTTTCATTATTTGATAATTTTTCAGAAATGTGGCTTGACCAAAATGAATTTTGTGAAGAATCAATTTTTGAAGTAAATCATCTGCCCGAAGGTAAAAGGTGGGATAGCGGCTGGCAGGGTTACGGAACAAACTTACCGGCATTTATTTCTCCAAGTGAGTTAGCTCTTGAAGGACCTGATGTATTAGGAAAATTTAAGGAGGATGGGGATTTGGGCCTGTTCGTCTGACTACTTGGGATATTTATGAAGATGGTGACTCTCGAAAAGCAGGTTCAATAAACGATTTTAGGGAAGAAAAATATTCTGTTCGTTTTCAGGATACCGGTTTGTTTTTGGCTAAATATGCTGCACGTATGGGTTACAATCCTCAGGGTGATGTTGATTTGAACTATGCTAATAATTTAAGAGTTTTCCGCTATGCTGAGACTTTACTTAACTATGCAGAAATGATTGTAATACACGGACAATCCGCTGTTGGCGGATTAACAGCACAAGCTGCTCTTGATCAGGTTCGCGAACGTGCTTTTGGTGAAGCAAAATCTATTCCGGCAACTGCTGAGAATATCAAGCTTGAACGCAGACGTGAATTTGTTGGAGAGGGAATGCGTTTCTGGGATCTTGTAAGATGGGGTGATACATCATTATTAACAGAAAACCTGCCTGAGTACAATAGTGTACGTACCTGGAGTGATAACTGGAAGTACCTGCCTATTCCACAATCAGAAATAGACAGAACTGCCGGCACTGAGTTCGCTTTACAACAGAATCCGGGATACAATTAAACCGATTCCCTATAATAGATAAATTGCTTTAAATAAAAATAAATATGAAGAATATAATAAAACAATTTTCGTGGCTATTATTGCTGCTCTTTATTGTTGCAGGATGCAGTCCTCAGGAAATGGACGATTATTCCTTGAGTAAGGTAGCTATGGTAACTGATGATATGGTATCATTCACACAGTCGGTTTCCCCTACAAGTGATAATGTAATTACATTTACCAGTACTACAGAGTTACCTGACGACGGTGTTTACACGATTCGGTGGGATTTAGGTAATGGTGCTTCAGACAATAAATCTACAGTAACAGGAATCTATCCATTTGCAGGAGATTACACTGTAACTCTGTCTATTTACTCTGCTAACGGAGTAGTTGCCAAAAAGAGCGTAGTGGTAAGTTTTCCGGATAATGATTACAGTCTGGTTGATACTCCTGCTTACAGAAATCTTACAGGTGGTGCTGAAGATGCTGATGGAAAGACATGGGTGTTTGACCAGTACAATAATTTTGCAGATGAGGTTAAAGCAGCAGGATTTAATGTAAAAGGACACATGGGTTTGGGACCTCAGGGTTCACGTAGTCAGGAATGGTGGGGTGCAGCTTCCAACGACAAACAAGCATGGGAAATGTACTCTTCTAAATTTACCTTTATACAAAATGGAGTACAATTGATAATAGAAAAAGAGGGAAATGAAGGTTATGGACGAAAAGCCAGTGCTGCAAGTGTTGGAGGATTTACAGTTCACGGAGAAAGTGGTGACGATGTTTTCTTTACTTATAGTGGTGGTGATTATACATTCTCTCTCGATGAGTCGGGTGAATATCCAATTATGACTTTATCCGGAAATGCCTATTTGGGATACTATGCAGGAAGCCAGGATTATGAGATAATATATCAGACTGATAAAGTTATGGCTTTAAGGGTTAATAATACTGTTGAGAGTCAGGACTGGGTATTTATTTACTGTCTCGAAGAACTTAACGTGGAAGCTCCTCCTGCTCCGAAAACGTTGAAAGCTGTACCTTTGTTTGAAGACTTTGAGGGTGATGAGTATCTAGTTTTAAAACAGGAGGATATGGGCGGTTCAGCTAAGAGCGCAATTATCGGAAACCCTGTTCCACTTCCTATTAACGAATCCGCTTCTGTGTATCGTTACTGGAAGTCAACAGGTTTTTACAGCAATCTTTCATTCACAGCGCCTGATTATAAATTTGATCTGACAACGCAAAATAAGATAAGAGTAAAAGTGTTTATTCCGGCATTCAATGATTATACTACAGAAAATGCAACAGCAGGATCTTGGATAAGCAACACTAAATTGCAGCCTCAACTTGCCATTAAATTGCAGGATAGTGAGCATCCTGCTCCATGGGAAAACCAGACTGAGATTGTGAAGGCTAATCTTGAAATGGATAAATGGCTTGAACTGGAATTTGATTTCTCAGGAGTAGCCGGCAGGGAGGATTACGACCGTATTGTAATTCAGTTTGGTGCTGAAGGACATGCAGGCTCCGGATTCTTCTATCTTGATGATTTTGAATTTGGAGAATAATAAATACTAAGTAGCAAGAGGTTGCCTAGAAAATAAATTGGCAGCCTCTTGCTTTTACTATCGTGTTAAGATAGTGTTATAAGTGATATGCATTAATTTATGAAAAAAATGACCTCAATATTATTACTGTTTTCTGTTCTAATGGCAGCATGCGGTGGAAGTGGCGATCCGCTGCCAATTAACCCAAAGCCTGAAGTGGAAATAAATTGGGAGATATCTCCCACAGAAACAATCCTTTCAGGTGAAGGTGATACAAAAAACATTATTGTAAAGGCGAATGGAGACTGGTCTGTTACGTCAAGCCAACCATGGTGCAGTCTTACACCAAAAATAGGTGGTAACGGAGAAACATTGGTAAGAGTTTCTGCCTTTAGTAATCCTGTTTATGAATCCAGGAACGCAGAGCTTACGTTTGTTTCCGGGAAATATAGTCATAAATATACTGTGAAACAGGAAACTGGTAAATTAGAGGATTATGTACCTGAAGGATATAACCTGGTATGGTCTGAGGAGTTTAATGTTGAAAGACTTAGCGATGGTAAGCCTGCTCTTCCTGATACAAAAAAATGGTGGTACGAGAATCTTCCAAAAGGTGCTGTTAACAATGAATTACAGACCTACGTAGGAGGCTTTCGAGGTAATGATACTGTGGCAGCAATTTATGACGGGACACTGAAAATAATTGCTCAAAAGAGCGGTAATGATGTTATTTCAGCCAGAATAAACACTATTGAAGCATGGACTTATGGTTATTTTGAAGCCAGGCTAAGAGTTCCAGGTGGCAGAGGTACATGGCCGGCATTCTGGATGATGCCAAAGAACTTTGAGAATTGGCCTCTGGATGGTGAAATTGATATAATGGAGTATGTTGGCTATGACCCGAATGTTGTTCATTCATCAGTTCATACTCAATCTTATAATCATACAATCGGCACTCAGAAAACAGCAAGTAAAAAAATACAGAATGCTGAAACTCAGTTTCATGTTTATGCAGTTGAATGGACACCCGAATACATAAAAGGTTTTGTTGACGGTGAAGAGTACTTCAGATTTGATAATGATGGAACAGGTAATAAAAATACATGGCCATTTAATGCTCCGTTCTATCTTAAGCTTAACCTTGCATGGGGTGGCGACTGGGGTGGTGCTAAAGGTATAGATGAAACAGCTTTACCTGCAACTTACGAAATTGATTATGTGAGAGTATATAAGAAATAGGAATAATTAATATGAAGAAATTTAGTTTGTGGATACTATTGATGCCAATACTTCTGGCATGCAATAGTAGGGTAAGTATTTCAGAGTTGGGGCTTGATGCCGGTATTGAAAGCAAGATTGATAGCATCATGGCTCAAATGACTATTGAAGAGAAGATTGGTCAAATGTCTCAGTTTGCACTTGATCTGACTGGCAAAGGAGGTAATGCTTATTACAGTGACGAGCCTTTCGAGATTGATCCTGCGATGCTTGACACAGTGATTGGTAAGTATAAGGTAGGGTCAATCCTGAATACAAGTAACAATCGTGCCCGCACAACAGAAGTATGGGAAAACTCTATCCGACTCATTCAGGAGAGAGCTTTGCAGGAAACTGGGATTCCTGTTATTTATGGGATAGATGCTATTCATGGTGTTACTTACACTGCAGGAGCCACTTTTTTTCCACAGGAAATTGGGATGGCAGCTACTTTCAACCGTGAGATTGTGGAGCGTGGAGCACAAATCACAGCTTACGAAACTCGCGCAAGTAATATTCCATGGAATTTCTCACCAACTATGGATGTTGGTCGCGATGCACGCTGGTCACGACAGTGGGAGAGTTATGGTGAAGACACTTACCTCAATGCACAAATGGGTACTGCAACTGTACGCGGATATCAGGGCAGTGACAGGAACAGTGTAAGGAACAGTAATATAGCAGCCTGTTTGAAGCATTATCTGGGTTATGGAGTACCTGTTTCAGGTAAAGACCGTACACCGGCAGTCATTTCTGAAAGTGAATTGCGGGAGAAATTCTATGAGCCGTTTCGTGCAGCAATAGTTGATGGCGGTGCGCTGTCAATAATGGTTAATTCCGGTATAATTAATGGTGTTTCAACTCATGCCGATTACAGGTTACTAACGGAGTGGATTAAAGAAGATCTTGGTTTTGACGGTGTAATTGTGACTGACTGGGCAGACGTCCAGAATTTATATACTCGTGATAATATCTCTAAGGATTATAAAGGTGCAGTTAAAGCTGCAATAAATGCAGGGATTGATATGGTAATGGAACCATATAATCTTGCTTTTTGCCCTGCTTTGAAAGAACTTGTAGAAGATGGTGAGGTTTCTACGGAGCGTATAGATGATGCAGTTCGTAGGGTGTTGAGATTGAAATACCGACTGGGACTTTTCGAAAAGCCATATTGGCCGAGAGCTGAATTCCCCGACTTTGGGAGCAATGAGCATGAAGCAGTGGCTAAATCTGCTGCAGCGGAGTCAATAACACTTCTGAAGAATGAGAACACTGTTTTGCCATTACCGTCTAACGCTCGTATCCTTGTAACCGGACCAAATGCTAACTCAATGCGCACTCTTAACGGTGGCTGGAGCTACTCATGGCAGGGGGAGAAGACTGAGGATTTTGCCCAGCAATATAACACTATCTATGAAGCTCTACAGAATAAATTCGGCACAGCAAATGTTAAGTACGAGCCTGGTGTAACATACAAAATGGATGGTCAGTATTTCGAAGAAAATACTCCGGAAATCCAAAAAGCTGTTACAGCAGCTTCTGGTGTTGATTATATAGTACTTTGTGTGGGTGAAAATTCATACTGCGAGACTCCGGGAAACCTGGATGAACTCACCCTTTCGGAAAATCAGACTAATCTGGCACTGGCATTACAGAAAACGGGAAAGCCAGTTATCCTTGTTCTTAATGAAGGCCGTCCGCGACTGATTCGTGAAATCGAACCGGGTTCTGCTGCGGTAGTGCAAACTTATCTTCCGGGTAATTTTGGCGGAGATGCGCTTTCTGATATTCTTAGCGGTGATATCAACCCGAGTGGTAAATTACCTTATACATACCCAAAGTATGAACAGGGATTGATTACTTACGATCACAAACCGAGTCAGAATATCGCTGGCAAAATGGAAGGTGCTTATGATTATGGAGCACAGACTTCTGTTCAGTATCCTTTTGGATTCGGACTAAGTTATACCACTTTCACCTATTCAAATATGAGTGTTGATAATACTGATTTCACCTCTGATGATATTGTTAAGGTTTCTGTAGATGTTACCAATAGCGGAGAAGTGGAAGGCAAGGAGTCTGTTTTATTATTCAGCAGCGATCTTGTAGCTTCACTTTCACCAGATGTGCGTCGTTTGAGAGGATTTGAAAAGATATCCCTGAAACCGGGTGAAACAAAAACGGTTACTTTCGACCTTAAAGGTGAAGATCTGGCTTATGTTAACGAACTGGGAAAATGGACAATTGAAGAGGGAGAATTTATGCTGCAGCTGGGTGATCAGACTACAAATATAAACTGTACTAAAACAAAAGTTTGGGAAACTCCAAATAAGTAACACGAAACAATCTGCGACAGGATTTTATCTGAACGGGAGCACTTAATCAAAAGTGTTGCCGTTTTGCTTTAAAAATACAAATTCATCTGATTTTTGGTGAATAATTGTCTTTAGTGGGGAAATTTTTGCTGAGCCTCTTTCATGAATTCATCGAAAAGGCTTCTTAGTTGTACTTCATTTGCTGCAAGTACTTCAATCCCAAGGGTAGGATTGATTGCCGAGCTACTGTGAACAGACATAATTTTGAGCGAGTATTGCAGTCCGTCATAAGTGGCATATTCCTCGAGACGGTTGGTTCTTATGAAATGGAATATAAAACCTTTCACCTTTTTAGGTAACCACCTGTAGTATAACAAAGCTGAGAGATAAAAATTACGAGAGAATTTTCCGAGGCTCTGCCCGTTACTATAACGTTCAAAATCAGAGGCAAGCAGGTAGTCGTAATACATATCTGCCATTATTCCCGAATAGCGCCCGAAAGAGGGACGAAGAATGTCAAGTGTCTCACGAAATATAGGGTGTGTATCTGTAAAGTGATCGATCTTCCTGTGTAACAGGATTCCCTTTTGGAAACAAGAAGGATATTTTTCATAACTTCTGCCTTTTACAAAATCTCCAATGAAATTGCCAACTGCAACCCTGCGGTTTGTTCCTGAAAAATATATATGAGCAAGATAGTTCAAATTACAAATACAAAATAAATATCATAAAGAAGTGATTCACTGCAAAGTTAATCAATTATCTTGAGCTGTGTAAATAAGAGAGTTCCACTTATTGAATTGGATATGTTTCGTTTATTAGATGTATATATTTAGTATATGATCAGCATATAATATTACGAGGTTGATATAAGCCGGATATAAGCGGAACATAAGCCGGTAATAAGCGGGTAACGGACTTTTCCCCTATAAAGTAGGGCAAAATCAGGTCCCGGAAAAAGAACACTTTTGGTGTGTGCTTAATCCGGGACAATTATTAATGTAGTTGAAAGTTTAGTTGGGGAACGACCTTTTAGCTCTCTTTAAAGTGAATCATCTCTGATTGTAAGCCGTTTTCCGCTATGTAATCATTTATGACCTCAAGAAACTCTGCGCCGAAACGGGCAAGTTTTTTCTTGCCGAAGCCATAGATTTTTAAAAGATCCTTGTCGGTCTCAGGCATGTAGTCGGCCATTTGTACAAGTGTTTTTGTGGATGCAACTATGTAAGGGGGGAGGTTTTCATTTTCACTCATATAGTTGCGGACTTGCACCAGCTCGTTTAAAAGGTCGGGGTGTTTGGAATTGAGCTGTACTGATGTTTTACCGCGACTGTAGGATTTAATATTTAAATCAGGCACTTTAAATTTATTACGTGCAGTATAATAAGCCTCTACACTGAAATGATCGGCAGTTGCTTTAATAAGATGTTTTTTCAGTGCTAAATCTGTAAAAATTGAAGATATCGACTCATCGTACTCTTTTGCGTTTGCTTTACTATCGGTTGTGGCCGGTGATTTTTTAATAGAATCCATTAGAGTCTCAAGCTTTTCAATAAAATATGCAGAGGATGAATTTAGACGTTCTGAAAGAAATTGAGTATCAACATTATCAGGGCTGACTATCCTATTCAGCTGAACTTTGAATTTTTCAGCTACCTGATCGATTTGCTCCAGCTGTTTACATATCTCGTCTGTAAAAGGGATTGTCTCTTCGTTAAATGATGGCTCTTCACCTTTTGTTGCGAAGTACCATGATCGAGCAGCATTATAAATTGGATTAAAGTTGTATAACTGAAGGAGTAATGAGTTTTTGAACTGTTTTCTGGCATTCTCCAATTCGCTGTTAATAAATACTTCGTCGGGTTTAGATGAAGAAAACTGCACTATCTGTTCGTCTACACTAATACTTTCGTAAATGACAGGACTCTTTAAGATTATCCCTTCTAATGATTTGCATCGACTCAGGGCAACGTAGACCTGACCCGGAGAAAACGCTTTACCTGCGTCTATAACAGCCTTGTCAAAAGTCAAGCCCTGGCTTTTATGAATTGTTATTGCCCACGCTAATCGTAATGGAATCTGTTCGAAAGTTCCGATAATCTCCTCTTCGATAACATTGGTTTCCTGATTAGTGCTATAGCGAATATTTTCCCAGGTTAGTGTAGAAACGGAAATTTCATGATGATCTTCGGGACACTCTACTGTAACAATATCATTATTTATAGAGGTAATAACACCAATTTTACCGTTATAAAACCGTCTAGGTGTTTCTGTGTCATTTTTTATGAACATCACTTTTGCACCCTCTTTTAGTTCAAGAATTTCGTCTACAGGAAATGCATTTTCGGGAAATGATCCTTTTACAATTGCAGGAAATTTATGAATTGAAGTTTTTAGCTTGTTCATCTCAGCGCTGTTTATGTTATCAGCGCTGTAGTTATGGGTTGTAAGTGTTATGTAATTTTCTTCTGTGGGAGGGTTGAAGTCGGGTATATACCTACTTTTAAGCAGATTGATGCCCTCTGTAGATAGCGAATTGTTTCTGACCTCATTAAGAACCTTGATAAACTGATTATCCGATTGTCTGAATATCTTATCAAACTCCAGATAAACAGGCGGATGTTCCTTAATAACATGGCTATGAAAAAAATAAACGCTTTCGTAATATTCAGATACAATATTCCACTCATCTGCTTTGGCAACAGGCGAAAGTTGGTGCATATCGCCAATAAATATCATTTGCACACCGCCAAAAGGTTCCGAACGCCGGTTCCGAATAGTTCTGAGTACAGCATCAATTGCATCAACAACGTCAGCACGAACCATACTGATTTCGTCAATTACAAGGACTTCCAGTTCACGGATAACACTACGGCGTGTTTTGTTCATCTTTATGCGGGAGATAAGTGATGACCGACCCGACGGAGTGGGTGTGAAAGGTGTAAAAGGCAGATGAAAGAAAGAGTGGATAGTTGTCCCGCCGGCATTTATTGCCGCTACACCAGTAGGTGCAACTACCGCAATTTGTTTGGTTGTTTGTTCACGAAATTTACGAAGAAAAGTGGTTTTTCCAGTTCCGGCCTTACCTGTTATAAATATATTCCTGTCGGTGTTGACAGCAAATTCCATCGCGCATTCATAAGGATTAGAATAGTGCATCTGAAGATTCTGTTTTAGTGTTTATCACAAACTTACTAAATTTTGAAGTCAGAAGAAAATAAACATGCACCATCACCAAAGCTACATCCTGTCAGGAACATCAATTCCAAAGAACGACATACCTTTTTTAATGGTGAGAGCTACATTCTTTGAAAGTACCAAACGGAAATCGCGCAATGGGCTGTTCTCTTCACGAAGTATCGTGAAGTCGTGGTAGAACTGGTTATATTCTTTGGCGAGATCATAAATATAATTTGCTATTAGCGAAACGTTATATTCCGATCCTGCCTGTTTAACGACATAATCAAATTCACTGAGCAGTTGTACCAGTCCCTCTTCTTTCTCTGATAAAAGGATTGTGCTGTTGAGGTTTTCAGGTATTACAATCCCCTGATCTTCAGCTTTACGAAGTACAGATTGAATGCGGGCGTGTGTATATTGAATAAAAGGACCTGTATTCCCGTTGAAATCGATAGATTCTTTTGGGTTGAAAGTCATATTTTTCTTTGGGTCTACCTTCAATATAAAATATTTGAGCGCACCTAATCCAACCATTCGTGAGATAGCTTCAGCTTCTTCCGAAGTGACATCATCCAGTTTACCCAGCTCTTGTGAGGTCTCGTGTGCTGTCTCAATCATTTCAGACATCAGGTCGTCGGCATCAACAACAGTACCTTCACGTGATTTCATTTTACCTTCAGGCAGTTCAACCATCCCGTAAGAGAAGTGAACCAATCCTTTGCCAAATTCAAAGCCAAGCATATCAAGAAGTATAGATAACACCTGGAAATGGTAATTCTGTTCGTTACCCACCACATAAATCATCGTGTCTATAGGGTAGTCGTCGAAACGAAGTTTGGCAGTACCGATATCCTGAGTCATGTAGACCGACGTACCGTCTGCACGCAGAAGCAGCTTGTGATCCAAGCCATAGGCGGTAAGATCTGCCCATACAGAACCATCCTCTTTTTGATAAAAAAGGTCCTCTTCTAATCCACGAAGTACCTCATCCTTTCCTGCCAGGTAAGTTTCTGATTCGTAGTATATTTTATCAAAAGAAACACCCATTTGCCGGTATGTTTCATCGAAACCCGCATATACCCAGTCATTCATCATCTTCCAGAGATTGACAGTTTCAGTATCATTTGCTTCCCATTTTCTGAGAAGTTCACGAGCCTCCTCCATCAGTACCGATTTTTCTTCAGCCTCCTCTTTGGAGATACCTTTTTCCTGCAATTCCGCAATCTCCTTTTTGTATTGCTGGTCGAACATGACATAATAATCTCCAATCAGGTGATCACCCTTTTTGCCCGAAGATTCCGGAGTCTCACCGTTTCCCCATTTCTGCCATGCCAGCATGGATTTACAGATATGTATTCCTCGGTCGTTTACAATATTGGTTTTAACCACTTTCTTGCCGTTTGCCTTCAAAACCTCACTCAGTGCATTTCCCAGCAGGTTATTGCGAACATGCCCCAGGTGCAATGGTTTGTTTGTATTAGGAGAAGAGTATTCCACCATAAATAGTGGTGAATCATCATTAACAGGAGTAAATCCGAAATTGGGGTTTGAATCAATATCTTCTAGCAATTCCACCCAAACAGAAGGTGCAATACTTAAGTTTAAAAATCCTTTAATAACATTGAACTCCGAAATAACTGCTGTTTGTTCCGACAGGTATTTGCCAATTTCTTCTGCTGTCTCCTCTGGTTTTTTCCTTGATATTTTAAGCAGAGGGAATGTAACAAGAGTGTAGTGTCCCTTGAACTCTTTCTTTGTTGTCTGCAGTGTTATTTGAGATTCCTCTACATCTGCATTGTATAGCTTCTTGATTGCACTAATAATGGCTTCCTGAAGGATATGTTCGATGTTCATAATGTTATTTTTTTCTCACTAATTGCGCAAAGTTAAGAATTTTAGTCAAATCTTCTATTGCAAAAGGGATTTATGGAGCTGTGTTCAAACTGTTACCTTATGATAGTTTGCATCAATAGCTTCTGTAATTTTTGAAGAGACAGTTTCTGAGTTGCTTTTATCTATTATATCCTGAATTACCAGTCCCGAAAGAGTGAAGCCGAATATAGCGGTAACCTGAACCATTGTTCCGTTTATCCTTGCTTTTCTGAAGCTTCCTTTCTCATCGGCATTATTTAGAGCATTTTCACCTCTGTTTTTCTGAATCTCTTCACTATATACGCAGAGAATTGGTTTTGCCGTTTTCTCACCCTTTTTCATCTTCTCCCTGAGTGCAGCAGCCAGCTTGCAACCTCTCACTTTCCAAAATTCTGTTACTCTGATCTTCTGTGGATCAAGCTTTAGCCCTGCCCCCATTGATGATATGGTGACAGCATTTGTTTTTGAGGCTGTTACAAGTAGATGAGCCTTGTTTGAGAGGGAGTCAATTGCATCAATTATGTAATCATACTCCTCAAGATGAAATGAGCCGGAAGATTCAGAATCATATATTTCGGGGATTGCAGTAATAAATGCGTTAGGATTAATTTCCTGAAGTCGGTTTTTAAGTACATCTACCTTTAGTTCACCAATCGTTTTAGTTGTTGCCGGGAGCTGACGATTGATATTGGCTAAGGCAACGCGGTCCGAATCAACAATTGTAAGATTCATTATCCCGCTTCTTATAAGTCCTTCGGCACACCAACTGCCAACACCACCCACACCAAAAAGTATGACTTTTTTTGTAGCTATTTGTTGCATAGCAGCAGAACCGACCAATAGTTCAGTGCGGACGAAAAGTTCGTTGTACTCCATAAATTTTATATTAATCCGCAAAATTAATATCAATCAGGCATAAAAAAAAGCACATCCCGTTAAGAATGTGCTTAGTTTAAAAATTCCTCTATATCAATTAATAATATTTATCGTTTTTAGGTTCGAAATATGCTTGATCATGAAGACATGTAGGACATTTTTTTGGAGCCTTTTTGCTTTTAATCACATATCCACAGTTGCGGCACTGCCACTCAATTTCTTCTTCACGAGCGAACACTGTTCCATTATTTACACGTTCAAGAAGTTTATTATACTGCTCTTCATGAATAGCCTCTGCTTTTGCAATCATCCTGTACATGGTGGCAATTTCTTTGAAACCCTCTTCTTCTGCAATATCTGCAAACTTTGGATACAAATCTACCCATTCCTCATTTTCTCCTTCGGCAGCAGCTTTCAGGTTCTCAGCTGTAGTTCCTATAACGCCTGCAGGAAATGCTGCAGTGATCTCTACCATTCCGCCCTGTAGATATTTAAACATTCTTTTTGCATGCTCCTGTTCCTGATTGGCTGTTTCCTGAAAGATAGCTGCAATTTGTTCATAACCCTCTTTTTTTGCTTGTTTGGCAAAGTATGTGTAGCGCATACGAGCCTGAGATTCACCTGCAAAAGATTGCATAAGATTTTTTTCGGTCTGTGTTCCTTTTAAACTTTCCATCTTTGTGTTAATTTTAGTGTTATTAAGTTGTTTGCCTAGTTTTGGATAATTGACTTTAAAGTTTTGTCTTATAAACAGATATGTTGTAGAACATTAAAACTTTCAGTACAAAAATAATGAATTCTAACATTAAATAAAAATTAGAATTCTAACAGTTAGTTATTTGGACTGGTTCTAAATCTCGCTAAGTTCGAGCCAACGCATAGTTTTTTCGTCAATGAGGTTTAGCAGTTCGGTAAGTCTGTTTGATTTACTCATTAATTCTTCAGTAGATAATATTCCGGACGATATCTCTTCACTGATTGATTCTTTCTCAGCTTCCAGATCTTTTATTTCCTGTTCAAGCGCATCAAATTCACGCTTTTCTTTAAAGGTTAATTTTGTCTTTACCTCATCCTTTTGCTTTCGTTCCTGTGGCTCTGATTCAGCTTTCACACTCTTAATTTCCTCGAGCTGTTTCTTATCTTCCACTGTTTTCCATTCTCTGTATTGAGTGTAGTTGCCCGGGAAATTCTGAATCTGTGCATCACCATGAAATACAAGAAGATGGTCTACCACCTTATCCATAAAATATCTATCGTGTGACACCACTATCAGGCACCCTTTGAAAGTTGCAAGATACTCTTCAAGAATATTTAAAGTGATTATATCCAGATCGTTTGTGGGTTCATCAAGCACAAGAAAGTTAGGGTTAGTGATAAGTACGGTGCAGAGGTACAGTCGCCTTTTTTCTCCACCACTAAGTTTATATACATAATTGTGTTGTTTTTCAGGTGGAAACATAAAGTGCTGAAGAAACTGAGAAGCTGTTAGTCGCCTACCATCACCCTGATCAATTACATCAGCAATATCAGTAACTACATCAATAACTTTCTTCTGATCATCAAATTTTAAGCCATCCTGACTATAATATCCAAAATTCACCGTTTCACCGATTTCGAAATATCCTTCATCCGGTTTCTCAACACCCAGCAACATTTTTATGAAAGTAGATTTTCCGGTACCGTTATTACCAACAATACCCATTTTCTCATATCTGGTGAAGTGATAATTAAAATCTTTGGTAATTTTTATCTCATTAAAACTTTTACTTACATGTTTTGCCTCGAAGATTTTTTTACCTATATATGAACCTTTTGATGCAAGGTTGATATTTTTCTCTTCTCGCTGTTTATTAGCTTTTTCTTCCAGAGAATAAAAAGATTCTATTCTGGATTTTGATTTTGTGCCCCTTGCCCGAGGCTGGCGTCTCATCCAGTCGAGCTCTTTTCTCATAAGATTTTTAGCTCTTGAAACTTCCGCATCTTGTGTTGAAATGCGCTCATCACGCTTTTCCAGGTAGTATGAGTAATTTCCTTTGTAGGAGTAAACCTGTTTGTCGTCGATCTCTATAATTTGTGTACATACTCTATCAAGAAAATAGCGGTCGTGTGTGACCATGAGCAGACTAATATTGTTTCTTGTGAGATACTCCTCAAGCCATTCAACCATTTCCAGGTCGAGGTGGTTAGTAGGTTCGTCAAGAATTACCAATTCAGGTTCGCTAATAAGTACATTTGCAAGTGCTACACGCTTTATCTGACCTCCCGACAGCTCTCCAATTTTTTGATGAAAGTCGAAAATTTTTAGTTGGGACAGAATATTTTTTATCCGTAGTTCATAATCCCAGGCATTATTGAGATCCATTTCTGCCAATATTCGAGAAAGATCATCCTGATTTCCTGAGGAAATGATATCCTCATACCTTGCAATCAGTTTAACAATATCATTGTCTGCGCTGAAACAAGCCTCCAGTACAGTTAACTCAGGATCAAATTCAGGCGACTGCTCCAGATAATCTACTCTGATATCGTTGCGAAATACCACCCTTCCACTATCGTAAGGCTCTTTGCCGGCTATAATATTCAGTAAAGTGGTTTTACCCGATCCATTTGCAGCAATCAGTCCAATCTTATCTCCCTCAGCTATCCCGAAAGAAATATCCTTGAATAGTAAAAGATCACCAAAGCTTTTTGTGAGAGAATCTATTTGTAAAATCGGGTTAGGCATATATAACAGAATTAGAGGGCAAAAATACAAAAAACAATCGACATCATATTATATGATTCATGTCAACCTTCAGAATCTCCATCTTATGTATGTGAAAATATCAGCTCTGCTGTTCCCGTTTATCAGTTCTGTGCCGGAACCTATAACATCCCTGTTGAAGTAATTTGTATAACCCACCTTGGCAGAGAATGTCAGTGATGAAGTGATTTCATATTTTGCAGAAAGTGCAAGTCTTACCCCTTTTCCATAAAAAAAAGGCATATAGAATGTGCTCAAAAGGTTTCTCTCATAAGAGTAAAGACGTGAATTGTAAGTGTCTGTATTAAACCAAGCGAGATAAGCATCACCTTTCAAAGGACTTTTACCTCTGTATGCGATATTTTGGGAGATCATAATTCCTCTTTCTGAGGGTTGATATTTTGCCGTGTATTGTGCAAAATCTACGGTGGTTCGCAAATTCCATCCACTATCATATTCATGGTTATACCTTAAACGGATTTTATTAGTTGTATAGGGTAATACAGATTTATTCTCTTGTTCGGGGTGATCCAGGTTTTTCTCTTTCATCTTAAACTTATAGCGCGCCTCAAGATAAGACTGCGGAGAGAGAGTATAAGTTCCTATAAAGTAGAAATCTGTTGCTTTAGAAGGTCCGTCTACTCCATATTTCCACCAGGGAAATTTGACTAAATCAAGATAGGTATTAACGATAAACCTCCTAAAGGGTTTAAAGACAGCTCCTATAAATAATCCGTTCTCATTTTGAATTCTGCTGCCTTCGGAAAAGGACTGTGCATGTAAGGCGTTATATGTTGTCGGGTAATATCGATGTAGCAAGGTGAAAGAAACTTCTGTATTAGGTTTGTATTGTAACGAATTTAACGTAGCAACTGCACCGCCTTGAGCCATCGCTGTCTCTCCTGTAAAAATAAAACCCGGCAGTTGATAAGAATAATCAATACTGGCATTAAAATTTTCATACCCTCTTAAATAGTGTTTATTATATTCATATTCAACAGGATTATACATTCTGTTGTAATTGTGGTAAACTCCGCTTATCCCTGCCTGGAAACGATTTTTTCGGAAGTTTATATTTCCTCCTGTAACCTGCTCCCTGCTATTATTTTTCTTTTCTATTTCTAGTTTTGTACGATGAAGTCCGTCAACCTTAAAAGAAGTAATGTGACCGGCATCTGATAGATTTGCATCTATACTATTATTTGAGTAGAATGTTGTTAATGAGAATTTTCCAAGATCGAAGACAGCTGCACCACCCCTGAAAAAATTGCTTTCTGCAGTAGAGAAATGTCGTTTTGGAACTATTGTGCGTTTAGCAATGTTATCAATACCCCAGGACTTGCTTCCCGAAAAGTCGTTATTCAGAATAAGTCCTTGTCCGAAAGATAAACGGTAATCTCCTATCGCCAAAGTGTTAAGCTTGCCAAGATCACTTATAATCAGATGCACCCCGTAATGATCATATCCTTTTGGATAAGAGTGTTTAAAGAAGGGTTCACCAGAATCTTTTTCGGCAGTAAAACCGACCTGAACTTTATCTTTATATTTTAATGAATATCGCAGTGAAGTAAAAAAGTTTTCTCCTTGATACTCCCTGTTTGGATAACGCTCGAGAATGCTGTCAGTAAACTCGCAGTAACCTGCTCGGGGTGTGAGTGTTTTGTCGTAACGCAACTGAACTTCGTGACGTGCATACTTAATTGAATTGTTTATCTGTTTGATGTCAGGAGTCCCTATTCTCTTTTCATCAGCATTTCCCACGTAAAAAAAGGGGATAATCAATTGAATTGTTTTAAAATTAAGGTAAGGCACATTTCTCAACTCATAAACAGTCATTAATGGTCTGTTTATTTCGAGGAATTGAATGAGTGAAGTGATTTCTTCTGCCGACAGTAAAGGGAAGCGTTCAAGTTGGTCTTTAGAAGCCTCGTTAAGATTTATCGGGTTATTTTCGAGATAGAGCAGTTCTTCATACATATTGTCAACAGTAACAGAGTTAACCTGTTCCTCTTCGGCAAGTTGCATTATATATTCCCGCCAGTTGTTGTTTTGTGCATTGATGTTACAGGTTAAACAAATAAAAAAACAATAAATGCAGTTGTAATATTTGATTTTCATTTAAGTAATAGATTTCTAAACTAAAGCTAAATTTTAAAGTAAAGCTATATCAACAAATTAATAGCTTGAATCAACCATATACCGGAAAGCATTCCGGCTCCGAAAAGCATCAATCTGCCATTTAAGATGTCTCCCGATTTTCTTAGTTTTATATCGCTTTTGAAACTAGTATATATAAGAGTTATTGTCAAAAATATATATAATAATCCGTTGAGTTCGTCGCTAACATTCAATATTCTTGTAACTGACAGGGTTTTAAATAAAACAAACACTAGTACAGCTAAAGCAAATGTCCAGCTTAATCTAAATTGTTCTTTTAAATTCATATCATTGTTGTTAACAATTAATCTATTCTGTTTTCTGTAATTGCGAATTTATGTAAAATATTTTGATTTATTTAGTAAAACAGGAGTGTTTCTTAAAAAGAATGATATTTACTCTCTAAGTCAATTAATCAACTAAAGGAATTTTATATCTTTACAACTGTTTAGCTGAACAAGACAATGAAAAGAGTAATATTTTATTTACTTATCCTTGGAATCTCTTACCTTTCATGTGGAAAATGGGGAAGAAATAATCAAGTGTATGATTTCCCTCAGATAGTGCAAACTGACACTTTGAGAGTACTTACACTTAACACATCAACATCATACTTTATTTATCGTGATCAGCAGATGGGATTTCATTATGATATGATTTCTGATTTTTGCAGGCAACACGGACTTATACCTCAAATTATAGTTGCTGAGAATGCAGATGATATCACTAATATGCTGCTGAATGGTGATGGTGATGTGATTGCCTATAATTTACCTGTTACAAATGAGATGAAGGATTCCTTTTTGTATGCGGGATTCAGGCATATATCTCATCAGGTGTTGATACAGAGGGTCCGACAGGTTGATTCTATGCTTACTGATGTAGTTGAACTTATCGGTAAAGAGGTTACTGTAATTGACAATTCGAAATATTTTGAAAGAATAGAAAATCTGAATAGTGAACTTGGTGGTGGTATAATAATTGATAGGGCTGATAGTGATTCTTTGGCAGCTGAAGACCTGATTCGCATGGTTTCCTCCGGAGAGCTTGAGTTTACTGTTTCGGATGACGATCTCGCAAAGTTAAATCAAACATATTTCAGAAACCTTGATGTACACTTACCCATAAGCTTTGATCAAAGATCTTCATGGGTGGTCAGAAAAGATAGTCCGATACTTGCTGATTCTTTAAACAGCTGGTTTGAGAGAACAAAATCAGAGCCTGTTTATCTTCGAATAGAAAAACGTTATTTTGAAGAGACGAAAGGTTATTCTGAAATCAGACAATTGTCTGTTAATGATAATTTAAACTTGGGTGTAATTTCACCTTATGATGTCTATTTCAAGCGATATGGTGAACAGACCGGCTTGGATTGGCGTTTACTAGCTTCTGTTGCATATCAGGAATCAAGCTTTCAGAGTGAAGGTAGTTCATGGGCAGGAGCTGCCGGCCTGATGGGATTAATGCCTTCAACAGCAGCTTCTTTAGGAGTTGATAATAACAATCTGTATGATCCTGAATCTAACATTCGAGCAGGTTCTGAATATCTGAGGATGCTATATGATGTATTTAGTCCTGTTGAAGATTTGGGAGAGCAGCTAAAAATGGCTCTGGCAGCATATAACGGAGGTATAGGGCATGTTTTTGATGCAAGAGCACTTGCAGAAAAATATGGTGCTGATCCTGATATTTGGGATGGGAATGTTGAAAGATATATTCAGCTTAAACGTCTTGAGCAGTATTATAATGATCCCGTATGCAAGAACGGGTATTTCAGGGGAGATGAAACCGTAAACTATGTTATTGATGTAATTGACAGATGGGAGCACTACAAATTAAGGATTAAAGAATGATGCTTTCAATTATAGTTAAATAAAAAAATCATTATCTTTGTGTTTGTATCAAAGTGAGTAATCTATTGAAATATTGAAAAATGTCAGTCATAATTAAAAAAGTCAGTTCAAAGGATGATTTAATGAAGTTCATCCAATTCGGTATCGATCTATACAAAGAAAATGAATATTTCGTACCACCATTGATTTATGATGAGAGAGCAACTCTTAACAGGAGTAAGAATCCGGCATTTGACCACTGTGATGCTTCCTATTTTCTTGCTTATCGGGAAGGAAAAATAGTTGGAAGAATTGGTGTGTTCATCAATTATAAGTCAAACGAAAGATGGAATCAGAAATATGGAAGATTCGGTTTTGTAGATTTTATAGATGACAATGATGTGGTAGATGCTCTCTTTGGCGCAGCAGAAAGCTGGGCTCGTTCCAGAGGTATGGAGAAAATTCATGGTCCTTTGGGATTTACTGATCTGGATCACGAAGGTATGCTTATTGAGGGATTTGACAGATTGGGTACAATGGCAACAATATACAACTATCCTTACTATCCCAAACATTTGGAAAGAATGGGATACATGAAAGATAAGGATTGGCTGGAATTCCTTATACAGATTCCTTCTGAGGTGCCGGAGCGTTTCTCAAGAATGGCTGACATAGTTAAGAAAAGGTTCGGGCTTATAGTAAAACATTTCGACCGAAAACAGGATGTTTACCCTTACGCAAAAGAGATGTTTAAACTCATAAACAGGGCTTATAAAGATCTTTATGGTTATGTAGAGCTGAGTGAAAGGCAGATAGATTATTATATAGATATGTATATTCCTATGATACGCCTTGAGTTTGTAACATTAGTATTAAGGCAGAATGACAATAAGCTTGTAGGTGTTGGAATTGGATTACCCAGCATGTCGGATGCTCTCAGGAAAGCAAAAGGCAGATTCCTGCCTAATGGGTGGTATCATCTTTACAAAGCTTTGAAAGGCAAAGGGCATAATGGCATACTCGACCTACTAATGGTCGCGGTGGATCCTGAATATCAAGGTAAGGGCGTTAATGCGTTAATGTTTAATGAGTTTATACCTGCTGCAAATAAATTAGGTATGACAATGGCTGAAAGTAATGTTGAACTAGAAGATAATAACAGGGTTCATTCATTATGGAACGGCTTGGAAGTTGAGCAGCACAAGAGGAGAAGAGCCTTTATAAAAAATCTTTAGAGGAGAATAAAAAAAGTGGATGAAATAAATAAAGAGTTAAAGATATTACAAGATAATTATCAGGAAGAAAATATTGTCACACTAGAGTGGAAAGAGCATATACGCCGTCGCCCCGGGATGTATATCGGAAAGCTGGGTGATGGGGCGTCAAGCGACGATGGTATTTATGTTCTTTTAAAAGAGGTTCTCGATAATTCAATCGATGAATTTATGACGGGCTTCGGGAAAACAATAGAAGTTATTGTTGAGAACGAAAGTGTGATTGTGCAAGACCATGGACGCGGCGTACCACTCGGCAAAGTAAAGGATGTTTGCTCTAAGATGAATACGGGTGCCAAGTATGACTCAAAATCCTTTAAAAGATCGGTTGGACTTAACGGTGTCGGGATTAAGGCTGTAAATGCCCTTTCTTCTAGCTTTTCTATGGTGAGCTCAAGAGATGGAATGTCAAAAACGGTGTCTTTCGCTCAAGGTAATCTTTTAAGTGATGGTGATTTAGAAGTCTCAAAAAACTCAAGTGGCACCAGAGTTGAATTTACACCCGACAAAGAAATATTCGGTGAATATCATTATCGTGAAGAGCATATTGAGCCACTCCTGAAAAATTATGTTTTCCTGAATATTGGATTAACAATCAACTTCAATGGTAAAAATTACAGTTCTAAAAACGGTCTTGAAGACCTTTTGAACGAAAATCTGACTTCTGAAGAGTTATATCCAATAATTCATCTTTTCGGACAAGATATTGAAGTTGCCATTACGCATACTAATCAGTACGGCGAAGAGTATTATTCATTTGTAAACGGTCAACACACTACACAGGGAGGTACACATCTTACAGCTTTTCGTGAAGCTACTGCAAGAGTCATAAAAGAGTTTTACGACAAGAATTTTGAATATTCTGATATTAGGAATGGTATTGTAGCGGCTATCAGTATTAAGGTAGAGGAACCGGTTTTTGAGTCACAGACAAAAACTAAGCTAGGCTCTAAGGATATGGAGCCGAATGGTGTCACTATAAATAAGTATATTAATGACTTTCTTAAGAAAGAACTTGATAACTATCTTCACAAACATCCGGATGCTACAGAAATTCTACAAAAGAAAATACAGGATTCAGAAAAAGAGCGAAAAGCTATTGCAGGTGTAACTAAAATTGCCCGTGACAGAGCAAAAAAGGCTAACCTGCATAATAAAAAGCTACGCGATTGCAGAATTCATTATAATGATCCAAAGGGTGACCAGCGTGAAGAGACATCTATTTTTATTACAGAGGGTGATTCTGCCAGCGGATCTATAACGAAGAGCAGGGATCCTAATCTTCAGGCAGTTTTTAGTCTTCGGGGTAAGCCACTTAACAGTTTCGGATTGACTAAGAGAATTGTTTATGAAAATGAGGAGTTTAACCTTCTTCAGGCTGCTCTAAATATTGAAGAAAATATGGATGGTCTACGTTATAATAAGGTGATTATTGCAACTGACGCAGATACTGATGGTATGCATATCAGACTCTTATTACTTACATTCTTCCTCCAGTTTTTTCCTGATCTTATTAAAAAGGGGCATGTTTATATATTTCAAACACCACTGTTCAGAGTAAGGAATAAGAAGAAGACCATTTATTGTTACTCAGAAGAAGAACGTTTAAATGCAATAAATGAACTTGGTCCCAATCCTGAGATAACTCGATTTAAAGGTTTGGGAGAGATATCACCTGATGAATTCAGAAATTTTATTGGTGAAGATATTCGTCTTGATAAGGTAACTATGAAGAAAGAGGACCTGTTTAAAGAGTTGTTAGAATTCTATATGGGAAAAAACACACCTGAACGACAGGCATTTATCATTGACAATCTGGTAGTTGAAGAGGATGTTGTTGCATAAGATATAGTGCTGGTTAATGTTTTGATTCCTTAATGAATTAGGTCACCGTATGATAAGTGTGAAAGGAGATGTTCAAACATCGGATAATTTGAGAGTTGCTGTATTTCCCGGTACATTTGACCCATTTACAATTGGGCATGAGTCGTTGGTCCGCAGAGGTTTATTGCTGATGGACAGGCTTGTTATAGCAATCGGTGTTAATGAATCTAAGAAGTCCTATTTTTCTATAGAGCAGCGAATTGAGATGATTCGCGAGCTTTACAAAGACGAACCACGTGTAAGCGTACAGAGCTACAATACCCTAACTATTGAGTTCGCCCAAAAAGTAGGAGCACGCTACATATTGCGAGGAATAAGATCAGTAATCGATTTTGAATATGAAAAAACTATTGCAGATATGAACCGAACTATTTCAGGAATAGAAACGTTTGTATTATTCACTGAACCGGCCTTAACTCATGTAAGTTCTTCAAATGTCAGAGAGCTGCTGAGATACGGAAGCGATATCAGTAGTTTTATCCCAAAAGGTATGAAATTAAAAATTAAATGACGAGCTATTCCTTGTAATTGCATAGTGATTATTTACACAACAAAGAAAAAGAGATGCTAAACAAAATAATTGGAATTGCGCTTAGTGCGTTCTTTCTATCAGTTAGTGCATTTGCACAATTCAAACCAAGTCCCGAAGGATTAAAACTAGAGCGTACGCTTCAACTTATCAACAATCTGTATGTCGATGATGTAGACACTAAAGAACTTACAGATGCTGCTGTGAGAGCAATGTTGAGTGAGCTTGATCCTCATTCAAGTTACCTTAATGAAGAAGATGTAAAAGCCATGAACGAGCCCTTGCAGGGCAATTTTGATGGTATTGGTATTTCATTTAATATGCTTACTGACACACTTTATGTGATGGAGGTGATCTCAGGAGGACCATCGCAGAAAGTAGGAATCTTGCCGGGCGATAAGATTATATTCGTTGATGACATTCTGATTGCAGGTGTAGAGATGAATAATCAGGATGTTATTAAGATGCTGCGCGGACCAAAAGGTACTAACGTGAATGTAAAGGTGCTTAGACGCGGAGTTGATGACTTAATTGAATTTAGAATTGTCAGGGATAAAATTCCAATTACCAGCATAGATGCTGCATACATGGTCTCAGGTAACATAGGATATATTAGGTTGAGCAGATTTGGCGTTACTTCAGCTGATGAGTTTAAAGAGGCGGAAAAAAAGCTTAGGTCTCAAGGTATGAAACACCTGCTACTTGATCTTACAGATAATGGAGGAGGTATATTACAAACAGCTAATGAGATTGTAGATGAATTCCTCGGCGACGGGAAAGTGATTGTTTATACTGAAGGTAAAAATCAACCCAGATACACTATGAACGCCACAGGTGTTGATGAGCTTAGTGGAGGGAATCTGGTAATTTTAGTAAATGGTGCTTCTGCTTCTGCAAGTGAAATTCTTGCAGGTGCCATACAAGATTGGGATAGGGGAGTAATTGTAGGAAGAAGGACTTTTGGTAAAGGTCTTGTTCAGCGTCAACTGCCTTTACCCGACGGTACAATGATACGCCTTACTGTTGCGAGATATTATACACCTTCCGGCAGAAGTATTCAGAAACCGTATGAAGAGGGCAATATTGAAGCGTATAATCAGGATTTTATAAACAGATATAATCAAGGAGAGTTATTTGATGTAGATAGTATTCATTTTCCTGATTCATTAAAATATAAAACCTTAATAAACGAACGCACTGTATATGGTGGAGGCGGGATAATGCCTGACTATTTTGTGCCCATTGACACTACTTCCGGTACAATGTTGCATGCAAATTTAAATGCAAGAGGCGTAATCAACAGAGTTGCAATTAGTGAAGTTGATAATAACCGAAAAGAACTTTTAATGAATTATCCTGATGTGAATTCTTTCAATGAAGGGTATGAAATTACTGAAGATTTACTCAACAAATTAAAAACTATTGCCGATGAGGTTGACGTTGAATGGAACGAAGAAGAGTTCCTGCAATCACAAAACCTGATGTTTGTTCAGTTAAAAGCCCTGATAGCACGTGACCTATATGATTCATCAGCTTTCTACAGGATTATTAATGATGAAAATGATATTTACCTTGAAGGTCTTAAGATAATTTCCGACGATAATCGTTACAAGGAATTGTTGCAAGGAACATAAGTTAGATAAGTAAACTAAATGCTTACTAACTTCTGATTTTACCAATGAAATATATTTAACCAAAAACATAAGGATATGAATTTTGATTACAGTAAGCTTCGGGTAAGAGAGGGCTCAAAAATCCGTCTTAAAGACTTCCCGACACTTGAGGATGGAGGTATTACCAAGAAAACTGCAAAAGAAGAGATTAAGAAAAACATCAAGGAGCTTAAAAAGTTTCAGGAGATGTTCTATGCAGATGACCGATATTCGCTTTTAATTATTTTGCAAGCACGAGATGCTGCCGGTAAAGATGGTGTGATCCGACATGTTATGTCGGGAATCAATCCTCAGGGTTGTATGGTTCATAGTTTTAAAACTCCAACTAAGAATGAATTGGAGCATGATTATTTCTGGCGTCATTATAGAGCATTGCCTCAACGGGGCATGATAGAGATCTTTAATAGGTCTCATTACGAAAATGTACTTGCAACGAAAGTTAACCCTCAATGGATCTTGAATGAGCGAATTCCCGGATACGGGTCAGTCGATGAAATCAATCAGAAGTTTTGGGACGATAGATATGAAAGTATAAATGCAATTGAGAAGCATCTGCATCAAAATGGTATGAGAATACTGAAGTTTTTTCTGAATGTATCTAAAGAGGAGCAAAAAGAGAGATTTATTGCCCGTATTGATGAACCTGATAAGAACTGGAAGTTTAGTTCTTCTGATTTGAGTGCCCGGTCGCAATGGGAAGACTATACAAACGCTTTTGAGGAGATGCTTCAAAAAACATCAAAAAATTATGCCCCATGGTATGTTATACCGGCAGATAAAAAGTTTTTTGCCCGTGTCGCTGTAGGTGATATTATACTTGAGCTGTTCAAATCGCTTGATCTTCATTACCCGCCTGCAGAATCACCCGAGTTATTGCAGAAGGCTCGTGAAAGGCTTTTAAACGAATAGCTTTAACGGTAAAAGAAATAATCTTATTGTTGAGTTTCATTTTTTTTACTCAACTGCTTTAATCTTTTTTCCTTCATATTAGCATCAAGCCTTGATATCAACCAAAACAGGCTGAAAATAAAGCCTACTAAAATAATTGTACCCCAGAACTGAGGTGACTTTAGAAACTCTTCACCCTGTAAAAAGTAGGCTACACCAATTATCACAGCCAACACTGCATACATAGTCCCGAAAATTGAAGTCAGATCCTTCAGAACATTACCTGTAGTTTTTCTGGTTGAAACCTGTTTATTACTTTCTTGTGAGGTGAATACTTTTTCAGTCTCAATCTGATGCATAATCCGATACTTCAGGTTTTCAGGAGCAATTATTTTAGATGTCTCAATCATCTTCCTGAAAGATTCATCTTCACTATATTTATCTTTTCTTTCCATTATAACATTTCATTTTAATTAATTCACAAAAACATTTTCCGTTTCATCCCGGTAATGTTTCGTTAGCAACTCCTTAAACAGTTTTCTGGCACGGAATAGTTTTACTTTCACATTTGACTCGTTTAATCCCGTGATACTGGCTATCTCCTTAACGGGATTATCTTCCATATAGTAGAGAGTTAGTAAAAGAGCATCACCTTTTGGAATTTTCTGCAAGATGTCAGCAACCATTTCATTACGCTCTACATCCTCAATTTTAATCTCAAGAGTATTTGAACCAATATGTACAGCATTTTCAACTTCTGTTTCTCTTGTACTCAACCACATTTGTGATTTTGTTTGTGTAACTGCTGTATTATAAACTATACGATACAACCAAGTTGAGAATTTACTCTCTGAGCGAAAACTGTGCAGGTTTTTGTATGCTTTCACATAACTTTCCTGCACCACATCTTCCGCATCCTGCATATTGCCGCAAATCCGATAGGCGATTGTGATTGCCATATCCTGATATGTTTCGACAAAGTATGAAAACGCGGAAGTATTGCCTGTGAGTACTTGTTGTACTCGCTGATTCTCGTTCATTGCAAAGAGTTATTCCTGTTCCAGCTCTTCTTTTTGCTTCGATAATGGCATTTTCTGAGTTACCAGAAAATATATCAAATAACCAACTCCGAGGAAAAAAACCACGCTTGCACCAGTAACCCAAAACTCATTTCCCTGTCCTATTACCAGATATTCAGAACAGAGGAACCCGACTATTATTCCGATGCCCAGAGAAATTAAAACTATTCCATTTCTTAAGGAAACCATTTTATTGGGATCAGACTTTTTTTTGGGAGTATCCGGTGGAATTATTCCCTGATTAATTAAGCCCATTCTTTCTTGGTTCCGGTTTTTCATTGCTCTCAATCCCAGAACTATGCCTGCTATAAGTGGCAATCCAAATATACAAATTACTGCTACTAATCCAATTAATTCGCCCATAATTATTAATTTTTTAAAAGTGAATTTTTAGTTTACATCAATAGGACTTCAACTTGATTGGATTGGTTACAAAAATAATGAAATATTTTTCAGTTGATCAATATTTATAATCAATATTCAGTGATTCAGTGTAATTCGTTTTTAATACTTACATCTGGAAAATACAGGCTAATACAAGGCTCATACATTAACCGTATATAGACCAAAGCCTCTTCATACTCTCTTCATATTCTCTTGATAGCCACCACATATTTTTATGAGGAGACTCTGGATAATGTTCCCCTTATGTAAGGGAATAAATAATCCCGACTAAACTAGCCGGGACTATTAATAAGATTTCTTACATGAAGTTATCTTCTTACGGTATCGCTTAAATTTTATTTGTTTTTCAGCAGATCACGAATTTCTGTAAGAAGCACTTCTTCTTTAGTTGGTTCAGGTGGAGTTTCGGGAGCCGGAGCTTCTTCTTTTTTCCTCTTAAGGTTATTCATTCCTTTGATAACCATGAAGATTGCTGTTCCGATAATTAAAAAGTCTACAACACTCTGAACAAATGCGCCATAGTTCCAAGTAACAGCTGGCGTTACAACTTCAGAACCTTCCATAACAGCCTGCCTTAAAACAAGTTTAAGGTCAGTGAATTGTCCCTGTCCACCTAGTAAAGCAAGTGGAGGCATAAGGATATCATTCACGAAAGAGGTGACGATCTTTCCGAAAGCTCCTCCAATTACTATACCTACGGCCATATCTACGACACTGCCGCGCATCAAAAATTCTTTTAGTTCTTTTTTAAATGACATAGTTTTGTTTGATTAATTAGGTTGAAAAATATTTAATAACAAATGAAATTAATAAAATATCTCTGCCAGCATACACCTTGCAGATCCACCCCCGTTTTTTTCAATTGTTTCTAAATCTGCACTGATTATTTTGTTATATGTAGAAATGATGTTTTCTTGTTCGGCAGTTAATGCATTATGTGCCGATGCAGACATTACCATAAGTGGATTACCATTTCTACTTTTTACTTCAAGCATATTTCCTGCAAAATGTGACACCTGATCTAGTGATATGTCAACTATTATTTTTCCAGTTGAGGTTAATTGGGATATTACCTTTTTTTGTTCTTCTTTATCTTTGATAGATTCAAGACAAATTATGGCAACTTGCATACCAATCTCCATCATCACATTTGTATGATAAATCTGATTGTTGTTTTTATCTATGGCATCAAATATTACCGGTTGGTAGTTCATTCTAGAGCAGAAATCTGCTAATACCTTCTCTGATGTTCTTGGTGACCGGCAGCAATATGCAATTTTTTTGCGCCTGTCAAAAACCATACTGCCTGTTCCTTCAAGAAACTCACCTTCATTTTCCCAAAATGTCAAATCTACTACTTTTCGGTGATTCATATTTCTTTTTAGCAGATTGAGTATATGTGGCTTCCTTTCAAGTCTACGATTAGGAGCAAACATTGGATAGAGAACAAGTTCTCCGGTGAAATGTGATGAGAAACAGTTGTTGGGGAAAATTGAATCGGGAGTTTTGGGCTCAGCTGTGTCTTGTACAACTGTTAAGTCAACATCATTTGCTTTCAGTAATTTGACAAAAGCATCAAACTCTCTGAGTGCATTTTCAGCTATCCTGTCTTGCTCAGACTCCTGATCTGAAAGTTCAGTTTTTTGCTGAAAATAATTGTTCTGAGCCGTTTCTTCATTATAAGAAAAACGTGCAGGGCGAACCATTAGAAGTTTAGAAGTTGTCTGCATTCCACAAGTTTTATACCATCGAATTTAATGTTTTTGATATTATTCCTGTTGCTTCCAATAATTCCTCTTCAGTAATTATCAGAGGAGGTGCAAAACGGATAATATGTCCATGAGTAGGTTTTGCAAGTAAACCATTCTCTGCCATCTTCAGGCACACATCCCATGCTTCTTTTCCATCATGAGGTTCAATTACAATCGCGTTGAGCAGACCTTTTCCTCTGATCTCTTTAATAAAAGGGCTGTCAATCTTACCCAACTCTTCACGGAATATCTTCCCCAGATAATCAGCTTTTTCTGCAAGGTTTTCTTCTTTAACTACTTCAAGAGCAGCAGTAGCAACTTTACAAGCTAGCGGGAATCCGCCAAAAGTGGACCCATGCTGACCAGGTTTAATAGTTAGCATTATCTCATCATCTGCCAACACTGCCGAGACAGGCAGTACTCCACCGGAAATGGCTTTTCCTAGTATTACAATGTCAGGACGAACACCTTCATGATCACAGCAAAGTAATTTACCCGTACGTGCAATTCCTGTCTGCACTTCATCAGCAATAAATAGAACATTGTGTTTTCTGCATAGCTCATAGCACTCTTTTATATAACCTTCATCAGGGACATACACACCTGCTTCACCCTGAATAGGTTCAACCAGAAAGCCGGCTATGTATTCACCCTTTTCCTGAAGAATTGCTGAAAGTGCATCTGTATTATTATATGGAATAATCTCTATGCCCGGTGTATAAGGTCCATAATCGGCACGTGCATCAGTATCAGTAGAAATTGAAACAATTGTGATTGTTCTTCCATGAAAATTTCCTTCGCAAGCAACAACAATTGCTTTATTTTCAGGAATGCCTTTTTTTTTATATCCCCATTTACGGGCCAGTTTAAGTGCTGTTTCAACCCCCTCCGCTCCTGTGTTCATAGGAAGCACTTTGTCATAGCCAAAGTAGTCATGTATATACTCTTCGTACGGACCAAGTGTGTCGTTATAAAATGCTCGTGATGTGAGGCAGAGTGTATCAGCCTGTTCTTTAAGTGCATTTACGATTTTAGGGTGGCAATGACCCTGATTGACTGCGGAATATGCTGACAGGAAATCAAAATATTTTTTCCCGTCAACATCCCACACATAACATCCCTTGCCACGTGATAGCACAACAGGCAGAGGATGATAGTTGTGAGCACCGTACTTTTCTTCCTGATCAATGCACTGTTTTGATTTTGGTGACATCATCATTTTATCAATTAACTAATAACCAGATTTCTGAAATGTATTTCTTTGCCTTCACTCTGGAGGCCAATATGTCCTTCCTTTACATTGCTTGACGCGCTATTTTGAAGTACTCCATTTATATAAATCGTGATATAGCCATCTTCTACAGTAATCTGAACCTTATTCCATTCCCCTGTTGCATTCTCACTTGTTGACTGTTGTTTTTGTAAAACAGGGAATTTTGGTCTTTCTTCTACTCCCTCGGGTAGTTCATACTCGTTCAGGTCAGCCCCAGCAAGTAATACTAAATCACCGGCTCTTTCTGCTTTTAACTGACATTCTATTCCTTTTGGAAACGGATTAGTAGGTTCCTCTATAAGAAAGAATACTCCACTGTTACTTGCTTCACCGGCCCAGCGGTATTCCAGATCAAGTGTGAAATTGGAATATTTATCTATTGTGTACATGTAGCCAAGAGGTTCGCCTTTCACAATTATGACGCCATCCTCTGCTGAATAAACTTCCTCGGCAGGAACTGCATCATTTTCCACAACAAATTCCCAATTAGACAGGTCTTTGCCATTAAATATCTCACCTGATTTTTGCGTACAGGCTGTTGTCAGAATTACCATCAAAAAAAAGGTTGTGTTTAGTTTTAATAATTTCATACGTAAGAAATAAATATTAATTAATTGTTTAGATCTGATTATGTTAATTATTCAAGTATTCACAAAAATACACTTTTTATTTACAAAAATGAATGTTCAGTGTTAAATATATGATTTATTATGCTTCAGACTGTTATGACAGAGACTACTAAAAAAGCGAAAAAGATTGTGAGATAGTTTGGAAATGCATAAATTTGCCCCATAAGGGTAAGCATGCATTCCTGGTTGTAATAAAAAATGAATAAAGCACAATTTCTCTGGGTCGATGATGAGATAGACCTCCTGAAGCCACATATACTTTTTCTTAAAGAAAAGGGATATTCGACGGAATGCGCCACCAATGGTCAAGATGCAATCGAAAAGTGCAATTCTAAGACCTATGATTTAATTTTCCTTGATGAAAATATGCCTGGTCTGACAGGACTTGAGACTCTTGCTGAATTAAAAGAGAATTCGCCTAATGTACCTGTTGTTATGATCACAAAAAGTGAAGATGAGGGCATTATGGATAAGGCTATCGGAAAAAAAATTGCAGACTATCTGATTAAACCTGTCAATCCTACACAGGTGCTAACAACAATTAAAAAAATTCTCGAAAAAAAAAGACTTGTTTCTGACAATGTCTCTGAAAGCTACAGAGAAGATTATGGCAAGTTGAATACTGCAATTGAAAGTTGTCGCTCTGCTGATGACTGGATAGAAGTGTACAAAAAACTTGTGTATTGGGAGGTAGAACTGGAGAGATATGATTATCCGGTAAAAGAGCTGCCTAAGCTACAGAAGGCAGAAGCGAATATTTCTTTTGGCAAGTTCATAAAGGCAAATTACAAAAAATGGATAACTCCTGAATTAAACACTAATGTGGTAAATTCCAACAATCCTGTTGTAAGTCCCACATTGTTTGAAAAACATGTCTTTCCTTTTTTGGATAAGGGTGATAAGCTGTTTTTTATTTTAATAGACAATTTTCGCCTTGATCAGTGGGAAATAGTAAAAGATACAACTCTTGAAGATTTCGATTGTAACGAAAATGTTTATTTCAGTATCCTGCCAACCGCAACACCTTATTCACGAAACAGTATCTTTTCCGGACTAATGCCTGCTCAGATTTCAGAGATTTATCCCGAAATGTGGGTGGAAGAAACAGACGAAGAAGGTAAGAATAAACTAGAAGAACAACTTATCAGATCACATCTGCAAAGAACGGGAAGAACAAAAACATTTTCGTATCATAAAATCAACAATAACAGAGATGGAGATAAAATTATAGGTAAGTTTCACGAACTTGAGAAGTATGACCTTAACGTAATTGTTTATAATTTTATCGACATGGTTTCGCACGCCAGGACAGAGTCGAAAATGTTGAGAGAACTTTTTCCTGATGAGGTGTCTTACCGTTCACTAACCAGGTCATGGTTTTTGCACTCTCCTCTTTCTTCTCTCCTAAAGAAGTTAAGAGCAGCCGGTTACAAAGCAATAATAACGACAGACCATGGCTCAATACGCGTGAAAAATGGCTTGAAAGTAGTTGGTGACAGAAATACAAACACTAATTTGCGTTACAAGCTTGGCAAGAGTCTGGCTTATGATCCTAAAAAAGTTTACGACATAATTCATCCGGGTAACTATGGTTTACCGGAACCAAATATAAGTACGAGATATATTTTTGCGCAAAATAGTGATTTTTTTGTCTACCAAAATAATTATAGTCAAGTAGAGTCATATTTTGAAAATACTTTTCAGCATGGGGGTATTTCAATGGAAGAGATGATGATACCTATTGTTATATTAAATCCAAAATAGTACGTTGTGGAAATTGTAATAGAAAATATAAAAGATATTAGATCAGCTGCCAAAGAATTTATTAAAGTTATGGGTGACAACAAGGTTTTCGCTTTTCACGGAAGCATGGGTGCAGGTAAAACAACTTTCATAAAAGCAGTTTGTGAGGAGTTGGGTGTAATAGAAGCTGTAAGTAGTCCCACCTTTGCAATCATCAATGAGTATAAAGATGGTGAGGGTAGACCAATATTCCATTTCGATTTCTACCGCATAAATAAACTGGAAGAGGTTTATGATTTTGGTTATGAAGATTACTTTTATAGTGGCAACTTATGTTTTATTGAATGGCCGGAACTGGTTGAATCTATTTTACCTGAGAATACAGTGAAAATATCAATACAGGAACAGGATGATGGCAGTAGAAATATTAAAAGCATATAAATAAATATATAACCTTGTTTTAAACGAAAAAGTAAAATATAGCTCTTATTGAAACAAAACTATAATATAAATACATAATATATTGTATATTAGTATTACAAAAAATATAGAATGAAAAAATATATTGTTGCTTTCATTGTAATGATTTCCTCTTTTTCCTCAATTGCGCAGGTTGACACAGATCGTGTAATGATTATTGGTAAGAATGCGTTATACTTTGAGGATTATGTTTTGGCTATTCAATACTTTAATCAGATTATCACAGCAAAACCATATTTAGCGGAGCCTTACTATTTCAGAGCTGTTTCGAAATTTATGCTAGATGATTTTAAGGGTGCTGAGGAAGATGCTTCAGCTTGTTTACAGCGCAACCCATACTATACTGCTGCATATCAACTCAGAGGTGCAGCTCGGCAGAATCAGGAAAAATATGAAGATTCTGCTGCGGATTATCAGAGAAGTCTGGAGTTCTATCCTGAAGACAAAATTACACTCGTAAATATGGGTATTGTAAATATTGAGATGGAGCAATATGATATTGCAGATAAGTTTTTTGATGTATTAATTCGCCGTTTTCCCGATTATACACCCGGATATCTTGCTCGTTCACACATGTATCTTCAGATGAAAGATACAACAAGTGCATTGGCGGATCTTAACAAAGCTATTGAAATTGATCCATATACTTCACAATCTTTCTCTACACGCGGGATTCTTTATTTTCAGCAAAGTGAGTATAATATGGCTCTTGCTGATTTAGATGAAGCAATCAGACTGGATCCATATTTTGAAGGAAACTATATAAACAGAGGTTTGGTCAAATATTATCTTAACGATCTAAGGGGGGCAATGGCTGATTATGACAGGGTGATTGAGATGGACGAAGATAATCTTATTGCACGTTTCAACCGAGGATTACTAAGAGCTCAGGTAGCGGATAATAATAGGGCTATAAGAGATTTCGATAAAGTTATTGAATTACAGCCGGATAACACTATTGCATATCTAAACAGGTCAATTTTAAATAATGAGATAGGTAATCTGGAAGGTTCATTAAGTGACCTTAATATAGTTTTGGAGACTCACCCGGATTTTTTTACGGGGTATTACATGCGCTCTCAGTTGAAGCGTGAATTAAATGACTTGAGAGGTGCGGAAAGGGATTACAACCTTGCCAGAAATCTGGAAGCTAATGCTCATACCTCTTCTTTGAGTAATACTGAATTAGCTGATGCTTCTGGTACCACTGAGAAGAAAGAGACACGTGATCAAACTGACCTTGATATAGAAAAATTTAATTTACTTGTAACAGCCGGTGAAGAAGATTCAGAGACAACAAAGTATCAGCGACAGAGCAGGGGTAGGGTTCAGAACATGAACGTGCCAGTTGAGCTGGAGCCAAAATTTGTGCTTACTTACTATGAGAGCAGTTTTGATGTTCGAAGACCTGTTTACTACTCCGAAACGATGGAGAGGGCAAACAACAGACTAAGTCTAGAATGGATTCTTAAAGTCACTAATAATGAGGCTCCATTAAATGAAGTGCAAATTCAGACTCATTTCAGGTCTATTCAAGATTATTCAGGAAGAATTGAGTCTGAGCCCCATAATGCATATCTTTATTTCGGTAGAGGAATGGACTTTATGCAGATCCAGGATTATGAAAATGCAATTAAAGATATGGATAAGGCTGTTGAGTTGAGTCCGGATTTACTTGTAGGGTATTTTGCACGTGCTATTTTGCGTACTGCACAGTTGGAATATGATTATAAACTCTCGGGTGAATCTGCCTTTTCTGACATTGGCAAGAATAATGTGATTACCGGTCTCAATGATATTACAGGAAAACTTAAACTGCCTGAAATATCAATAAAGTCTGTTCAATATGACGAAATCCTCAAGGAGTATGAAGAGATAATTCGTATTGATCCTGATTTTATTTACGCTTACTATAATCGTGCAGAGATATTTACTATCGAAAAAGATTATCGTGCAGCAATCACAGATTATACCAAAGCAATTGAGATTGAACCTCAGTTTGCCGAGGCTTATTTCAATCGTGGTATCTCAAAATTGGCAATAGGTGAAACTTCTGAAGGTTTGGATGATCTTCGTAAAGCGGGTGAACTTGGTATAGTGCAATCATATAGCATAATAAAGAGGATGCAATAGAATTAATTTCCACAAAATAACTACATTTGCATTACGAAAAGAAAAATAATTAATTAAAATGATAAAAATTACATTTCCTGATGCTTCGGTAAGGGAATATGAAAAAGGTGTTACAGGATTAGAGATAGCTCAGGACATCAGTCGTCGTCTGGCTCAAGATGCTCTTGCAATTAGCGTTAACGGTGAAACATGGGATTTAACACGCCCTATTTATGATGATGCTGATGTTAATATATTGAAGTGGGATGATGCTGAAGGCAAACATGCATACTGGCATTCATCTGCTCATCTTATGGCAGAAGCACTTCAGGAGATATATCCGGGTATAAAGTTTGGAATAGGACCAGCTATCGAAAACGGTTTTTACTATGATGTCGATCCGGGAGAAGGTGTTTCTATCAAAGAAGCTGATTTCCCGGTTATCGAGAAAAAGATGATGGAGCTTATAGCTGCAAAAGAAGAGATACGCAGAGAAAGTATTTCAAAAAAAGATGCAGTGAAGAAGTTCTCAGATCGTGATGAGAGCTACAAGGTTGAACTTATCAATGAGCTGGAAGATGGAACAATAACCACTTACACTCAAGGTAAATTCACCGATTTGTGCAGGGGCCCACATGTTCCGAATACATCTTATATCAAAGCAGTTAAAGTGTTATCTGCAGCAGGTGCATACTGGAGGGGTGACGAGAAACGTCCGCAGTTAACCCGTCTTTATGGTATCACTTTTCCAAAAAAGAAGATGCTGGATGAATATCTTGAGTTGCTTGAAGAGGCAAAAAAACGTGATCATAGGAAGATAGGAAAGGAACTTCAGTTATTTACTTTTTCTCCAACAGTCGGATCGGGACTCCCATTGTGGCTTCCTAAAGGTACTCAGCTGCGTTTGCGTCTCGAAGATTTCCTGAAAAAGATTCAGCGTGAGTTTGATTATGATCAGGTGATTACACCACATATCGGTCATAAACAGCTTTATGTGACATCTGGTCATTACGCAAAATATGGAGAGGATTCCTTTAAGCCAATTAAAACACCCGAAGAGGGGGAAGAGTTTTTGTTGAAACCAATGAACTGTCCTCACCATTGTGAGATATATAAGTCATTCCCTCATTCTTATAAAGATTTACCTCTGCGACTAGCTGAATTTGGCACAGTGTACCGTTACGAAAAAAGTGGTGAATTACACGGACTGACAAGAGTGCGTGGATTCACTCAGGATGATGCTCATATATTTTGTACACCTGACCAGGTAAAAGACGAGTTCCTTAAGGTAGTTGATATTATTTTTATTATATTTAATGCATTAGACTTCAAGAATTTCGAGGCACAGATATCTCTCCGCGATCCTAATGACAAAGATAAATATATTGGATCTGATGAAAATTGGGAGAAGGCTGAGCGTGCAATAGTTGAAGCATGTGAAGAAAAAGGCTTGAAAACTAAGATTGAGCTTGGAGAAGCGGCTTTTTACGGACCAAAACTGGACTTTATGGTCAAGGATGCATTGGGCAGACGCTGGCAGCTGGGCACTATACAGGTTGATTACAATCTGCCCGAACGATTTGAACTTGAATATACAGGTGCAGACAACCAGAAACACCGTCCGGTGATGATTCACAGAGCTCCTTTTGGTTCTATGGAAAGATTCGTGGCCTTGCTTATCGAACATACAGCAGGTAAATTCCCTCTATGGCTTGCACCTACACAAGCTGTAGTCCTTCCGGTGAGTGAGAAATTCAACGATTATGCTTATGATATTGTGAAAGTGCTCAAGAAAAATGATATTCGTGCAGAGGTTGATGACCGTAACGAGAAAGTAGGCCGTAAAATTCGCGATAATGAACTTAAACGTATACCTTATTTGTTAATAGTCGGAGAGAAAGAGTCAGAAAATGAGGAGGTTTCGGTAAGAAAACAGGGAGGAGAAGATAAAGGTACAGTAAAATTGAGTATATTTGTAGAAGATATACAAGCTGAAGTGGAAGAGATGATGAATGCCGGTAGATCCGACATGTAATAATTTACTTAACAAAAGAATAATAATTATTTAAAGAAATTTTAGTAACAGAAAAAATTAAAAGTATTGAATGAGAAATAACTCAAAAGATCAACATCGAATTAATGAACGAATAAGAGTTCCTGAAGTAAGATTAGTAGGAGATAATGTAACTGAGGGTATTTATCCTACTAGAGAAGCAATGAGAATAGCAGATGAACAGGAACTTGATCTGGTTGAAATTGCACCAATGGCCAATCCTCCGGTATGCAGGATCACAGATTATCAGAAGTTTGTATATCAGCAAAAGAAAAAGCAGAAGGAGCAAAAAGCTAAAGCTGTTAAGGTTACAGTAAAAGAAATCAGATTTGGTCCTCAAACTGATGATCACGATTATAACTTTAAACTAAAACATGCTAAAAACTTTCTGAAAGAAGGCTCAAAAGTAAAAGCTTTTGTGTTTTTCAGGGGGCGTTCAATTCTTTTTAAGGACCAGGGTGAGGTATTGCTTTTGCGCTTTGCCAACGATTTGGAAGATTATGCAAAAGTAGAACACATGCCTATTATGGAAGGTAAAAGAATGTCAATTATGCTGACACCAAAGAAAGGAGCGGCAACCGCCAAGAAAGAAAACACAGGTAATGAGTAATATCTTCCGATATAAAAATAACTGATATTACTTGTGTAACGAAAATAAAATCATTACTTTTGCAAACTTTTTCGGACATAAAGATTCGAAAATTAATTATAATTTCAAATTCACTACAGCAAAATGCCAAAAATGAAGACTAACTCCGGTGCCAAAAAGAGGTTCGCCCTTACCGGAACAGGAAAAATCAAGAGGAAGCATGCTTATAAAAGTCATATTCTGACTAAGAAGAGCAAGAAACGTAAGAGAAATCTTACTAAATCAGGTCTTGTAAACAAAGCTGACGTAAACAGCATTAAGACTCTGTTAGCTTTGAAATAACCGTCATTTCTGACGCTTCCAAAAAGAGATTTATTAACAGGATGTATATGCTCAAAAGGGTCCCATAAAGGGAACGCTATCGTTCAAAACAAGTAACATTATGCCAAGATCAGTAAATCATGTTGCATCACGCAACAGAAGGAAAAAAGTTCTAAAATTAACAAGAGGCTATATAGGTGCCCGCAAAAATGTGTGGACAGTAGCCAAAAACACGTGGGAAAAAGGTCTGACTTACGCCTACCGTGACCGTAAAAACAAAAAACGCAACTTCAGAGCACTTTGGATTCAGCGTATTAACGCTGCAGCTCGCGAAAATGGAATGTCTTATTCTCGCCTGATGGGTGCGCTTCATAAAAATGAAATCGATATCAACCGTAAGGTTCTTGCCGATTTGGCAATGAATCATCCGGAAGCTTTTAAAGCAATTGTTGATAAGGTAAAATAAAATCAGCTAAAAGTTGATTTAATATTAAAGGGAAAATCTGAAGAAGGTTTTTCCTTTTTGTTTTTATATGCAAAAATTGAAAATTACAATGTTATCTTTGTGTTTAAATAAAACGAAGACGAAAATATCATCTTTATTATGTTAACAAAAAACTTTTACAACAAACTAAGTATTGCAATTCTATTAAGCTTCTTATTAGGCGGATGTGCTTCCGGTACAAAACAGGAAACTTCAGACCGAATAGTTTACCAAAACCCATTGCCTGTTGAGTTTGGAGATCCGTTTATATTATCAGCATCCGACGGCAAGTATTATATGTATGGTACTGGTGGAACCGAAAAAGGCTTTGTAGCATATAGTTCCGAAAATTTGGCTGACTGGACATTAGAGGGTGAGGTATATTCAGGTAATCAACCAGATTCGTGGACTGTTAAGAATTATTGGGCACCTGAAGTATATGAGATTGATAATAAATATTACATGTTCTTCAGTGCCGACTGGAAAGTTAATCCCAATAATGAACTGGAGAACTTTCGCATTGGTATAGCCGTTTCAGATAGTCCCAAAGGTCCTTTCAAAGAGATGTCAAACGAGCCACTGTTTGATCCAGGTTATCCAATTATTGATGCAAATATTCTTCAGTATGAAGGTAAAACGTATCTCTACTATTCACGTTGCTGTTATAAGCACCCCGTAGAAAGTGAAGTTGCCGACTGGGCACGTACAGCTGGTCTTTTTGATGAGATTGAAGAAAGTTGGGTTTATGGTGTTGAGCTTTCAAATGATTTCACTAAAGTAATTGGTGAACCGGTTTTACTTCTACAGCCACCTACAGAGATGAGTAATCCTCAGACAGAGTGGGAGAGTCGTTCAGTAACAAGTGGAGAAGTAAATCGCAGATGGACTGAAGGCTCTTTTGCATTTGTGCATGATGGAAAAATTTACATGATGTACTCAGCAAATTTCTTTGGCGGAGAGCATTATGCAGTTGGATATGCAGTGTCAGACAATCCTTTAGGTCCTTTTGTGAAAGCAACAGAAAACCCTGTTCTTGAAAAAAATACAGCTACAGGTGGTGAAGTGACAGGTACTGGCCATAATATGGTATTTTGGTCGAAAGACAACAATAAAATGTATTGTGTATATCACGGTCGCACCGAACAGACAGGTAGTGAAAGAGTAGTTTTTATAGATGAAATGAGAATTGATGACCAGGGAAGGTTGATTGTTGAAGGTCCCTCTACGCATGAAAAAGAATTTTAATATATCACTATGAGAACTATTGAACTGGAAGAGAAGGAGCTGATTGAGAGTATAATAAAAAAAAGCAAAGTCTGTTATGTCGGAATGGCTGATGAGAAAGGAGTTCCGTATGTACTGCCGATGAATTTCGGTTACAGAGACAATGTAATTTATCTTCATTCAGCACAAGAGGGTAAATCTATCAGGATACTTGATAAAAATCCTAATGTTTGTATCACTTTTTGCACAGAGCCAAAACTTGTATGGCAAAATGAAGAGGTTGCTTGCAGTTATCGAGTACGTTCCGAGAGTATAATATGTAATGGAGTAGTGTTATTTGAGGAGGATTACGACGAAAAGGTAAAAGCATTGAACATTATTATGAGTCAGTATTCCGACAGGGATTTTAATTACTCTGAACCATCAGTCAGGAATGTAAAGATCTGGAAAGTAGATATTCAGGATATAGCTGCCCGTGAATATGGTGTGCCAGGAGTAAAAGCTATAAAGTACAAGGATAGAACTGTTTTTTAAACTTTTATTCCTGTTCGGATGTTTACCGATAACATCCGAATTTATTAAATAATTATTATAACGATGAATAGAATTACCACTATAATTGCAGCACTTGTAATATCAGCGACTGTCTTTGCTGCTGAGCCGGTCAGCAAAGAGACCGCAAAGCCAATTGAGCTTACAAAAGCAACCTTTCTGGAGAAAGTGTTCAACTATGAGAATAACCCCGAAGCATGGAAATACATTGGCGATAAGCCTGCAATTGTTGATTTTTATGCAACATGGTGCGGTCCATGCAGGATTACATCACCCATTCTGACAGAATTAGCTGCCGAGTATGGAGAAGAAATCTATATTTATAAGATAGATGTTGATAAAGAGCCTGAGTTGGCACAAGTGTTTGGAGTACAAAGTATCCCCATGTTTTTGTTTATCCCAATGGATGATCAGCCACAGATGGGTATGGGAGCCCTGCCCAAAAAGTCTTTCAAAGAAGCTATTGATACTTTCCTTTTAAAGAAAGATGAAAAAACTGATCTCTGATTGTAATATAATACAGAGCGAAATTGTATGATAACAAGCCTTCAGAATCCTGCCATAAAAAATATCACTAAACTTTCTAAGAGTAAAGAGAGACGTGAGCAGCAACTTTTCGTAATAGAAGGAGCGCGTGAACTTTCACTCGCAATACAGAGCAACTATAAGATTGAAGCTGTGTATGTTTGTCGTGAAAAGTTTCGTGATACAAAATATCCCCAAGTGCTGGACTCAATACCTGAGAATGATGTAATCGATATCTCACCCGCTGTATTCGAAAAGGTGGCATATCGTGAGAACTCAGACGGGTTGGTTGCACTCGCCCGACCAAAAACGCACGGGCTGAAAGATATTAAGCTCTCCCAAAATCCATTTATAATAGTTCTGGAGTCTGTAGAGAAACCGGGAAATCTGGGAGCTGTTCTTCGTACTGCAGATGCAGCTGCTGCAGACGCTGTGATCGTGTGTGACCCTCAAACTGATCTTTATAATCCTAATGTTATCAGATCGGGAGTAGGCGGATTATTCACAGTACAGACAGCTGTATGCTCTTCAGAAGAAGCTCTTGAATGGCTCAAGAGTCTCAATGTAAATATTTATGCCGCGGAACTGGAAGCATCAGAGTTCTATCAGAATATTGATTTCAGACAACCATCAGCAATAGTTATGGGAACAGAAGCTGATGGCTTAACACTTTTCTGGATTAATAATGCAACTAAGCGAATCAAAATACCCATGTTGGGTAAAATTGACTCGCTCAATGTTTCTGTTTCAACTGCAGTGATTACTTTCGAAGCAATGCGTCAGAGAAATGTTCGATAAAACTGTTTATTCCTCAATTTCATATCCCCAGGTTTTTCCTTTATCAATAGCCGGAACCCCTTTTGTCATCCAAACAGGCGCTGGTTCCCCTTTGAGATAGTGATCAAAGAACTGTTGTAAACGTATCGACAAGTCTTTAGTATTCCTGCGATGCAGCAGATTGTGAGCTTCTTTATTGTACTGAAGCATCCATACAGGTTTGCCAAGACGGCGCATAGACATGAAAAGCTCTATTCCCTGATACCATGGAACGGCTCCATCATCATCGTTATGCATAATCAGTAACGGAGTTGCAATATTTTCTGCATAGAATACAGGAGAGTTTTGAATATATAGTTGTAGTGAATCGTTCATAGTTGAACCAATTCTCGATTGAGTCTTTTCATACTGATACTGTCTGCTTCTACCTGTCGACCAGCGTATTCCGCCATAAGCACTTGTCATATTTGAAACTGGTGCTCCTGCGCCGGCAGCTTTAAACATATCTGTTTTAGTAATTAAAAATGCAACCTGATAGCCACCCCAACTTTGTCCCTGGATTGCCATATTATTCGCATCTACCCAGCTGTTTTTGGCAAGAGCTTCAGCGCCTGCAACAATAGAGTTATATGCATCCATACCCGGTTGTCCAACAGTATAGTCGATGTCCGGTGTGAAAACTATATAACCACGGCTGACAAAGAATGGGATGTTAATGGTTGAGCGACTCGGTGCCGGTGTAAAATATGAGTATAACTGGTCAGAATGCTTTTCATAAAAATATATCATTACAGGGTATTTCTTATAGGGATCAAAATCTTCCGGTTTATAAACAATTCCCTGAAGTGGCACTCCTGCAAAAGAGGTCCATGAAAACAGTTCTGCTGTACCCCAGTTGTAATCCCTCATCTGAGGATTTATATCAGTAAGTTTTTCTGATCTCTTCCAGAAATGACTTGTAATATATAGATCGGGGGATGTATTGAAGTTGCTTTTCTGAAAAGCAAATATATTGTTTTCTTTAGCTTTTAGAAGCCCAGTGTATGTGTAACCCTCCATCACTTTTTTCTGGAGTGGATTACGTCCTTTTTGCTTTAGAGTATAGTATCCTCTTTCTTTGCTAACATTATCAAAAGCAGACAACAGTAACTCATCTTTCGGTTCAATAAAACGTTTGTCCGGATCAGTATTCACATAACTGAAAGTAATAGAATCAGTGCGTCCTATATGTCCCGTAATATTTACCGGATTTTCATCACCCTTAGGATCTATTTTCCATATATCGAACATGTCATTCACAAATACATACTCATCATTTTCTCCCCATGCTGCTATCCCGTATGCGCCTGGTGCACTTGGGGTGTCATGCTTCTCATTCCAGAAATTTACGGGGATGTTTTCTGTGATATTAACCACTGTTCCGTTGCTGTTATCATAAGTAAACCATTCTCTTAAAGAATAATCCCACCAGTAACAATAATTTCCCTGAGGTGATAAAGATGGTCTGCTGTCAAGTCCTGTGGCAACTTTATGCAGACTGTAATCCGCTAAATCCATAACCCACACATCATATTTGGGAGTTAGATCCCACTGGCTCTCAATTTTATAAGGAATATCCGACAATAGTAAAGCATAACGTCCGTTGCCTTCATCCGAAATAATGACAATGGGCATCACTTCATTTGCTAAGGGTATGAAGTGATTTGGTTTATCAGGATAAATAATACCAGTATAAGTGCGCTTTTCATCACTGCTTTTTTCCACTAACTGCTGAGGCTGAACAACAGGATCCTGCCAGTGCCATATATCAAGTTGCGCAATTTCGAAGTCCACAATCGTGGTATCTTTTGGTTCCTGCTTGGGTGCCGAACCAATAAGAATACGCTTTCCATCCTTGCTGAATCTTGGAGATGCAAATTCATTAAATATCCAACCTTCAGGCATTCCTGATATGTTTACACCGGCTAAAACGGTTGCGGAATCACTGCCTGACTTATAATACCTCAGATCAAAAACCTTTTGTTCTACTTTAGAAGTGTCACCCGTAGCAAGATAAACAAGCTGTGTACCAGGTTCATCGAAAGCAAAAGATTTATATTCCATCTTCTCGTTAGACAAAGTTTTTTTGATTCCATTGCTGAGGTTTACAAAATCAACTCTTGGAAAATCAGTGGAATCTTTCCTGTCCGGTTGAATTGATATAACGAAGCTGTTGTCATACCTGTTAAAGATATGTTCTTTAGCATTTCTGAAAGTATCTTCCTTCTGAGTAAGCAGATTTCTTAGAATCACTGCCTCTTTATCTTTGGCATCCTTTTTGCCAACTGTATCCTCGGTAAGTGTTATTGTATAAGCCACGTGATAACTCATTTCGGGTGCGGTTTTATAAGATTTAACACCCGGAATCTTTTTTGAATTAAAAGTGAGGTTGTCAATTAAAAGGAGTGAATCTTCAGGCATATCTTCCTTTTTCTTTTTATCGATACGAGCCTGTCGACGATCAGCAAAGGATGCTTTAAGCAAACCTACAGTCCATCTGCCGTCAGTAGAAATCTTGTGACTCCTTACCCTGTCAAAAGTAGCAGAGCGACCATTATCGGTATTTTTTATGAAAAGTGTTGTGTCACCTTCCTGTGGTGAAATTAATGTGCTTACTATTTTACCATCCTTGCTGATGTTCATTTCAGACAGACTTTTCCATCCGTCATAAACCGAATGGTCGAGTTGTTTTTTCTGAGAAAAAGTGGTAGTAGTGATAAGAAGGATACAAATTGATATAAGGAGAGACTTTTGCATAATAAAAGAATTTACTTTTTCCTGCCCGGTCTGCTTCATTAAGCAATTATGATATCAGGCTTTAGGACTGTGTTAATGAAAACTTTAATGTTTAATTAACAAAAATACAAATTTTTCTTTTAGCAAATAGTTTCATTAGTTGAATTTTTAAACATAACATGTCATCCCGCTGTTTAAATCAAATATATAGCAGATAAATGGATGCAAACAAAGGAGTGTAATAATGGAAAATAATATAAAATTCAATATACAACTTAAAGGCAAAGTTTTCCCCCCAAAAGGATCAATCGAAAATATAAAAGGTGTCAATTCTGTAATTTATAACAACAGAGAAAGTACTGTCTATGTGACTATTAACAAAAAACATGAGGACGATGCTGCGGAGATTCTGCAGAATGTAGTTACAAGTATACGTAGTTCAGGTAGTGAAGTGGTCACAGAAAAAATCACTCAACCTGTGCTGAATATGACATGCGCTGCTTGTGCTTCAAGCACACAGAATATACTGACTTTTGTTCCTGGAGTTATAACTGCCTCTGTAAATTACGGCAACGGAAAAGGAAATATCGAGTTCCTGCCCGGTATAGTTGCACCTGCCGATATGAAGGCGTCATTACAGGAGATAGGTTATGACATGCTGATTGAAGAAGAAGAATCGTCGTTTGAGAATGTAGAGCATATTAAAGAAGAAAACTATAAAAAGCTGCGCAGACACACTATATGGGCAATAGTACTGGCAATACCTCTTGTAGTTATAGGTATGTTTTTTATGAACATGCCTTATGCTAATGAAATAATGCTACTGCTGTCAACACCAATACTTTTTATTTTCGGGAAAAGGTTTTTTGTTGGTGCATGGAAACAGGCTAAACATGGCTCAGCAAATATGGATACGTTGGTTGCTCTTAGTACCGGTATTGCGTATCTGTTCAGCCTGTTCAATATGATTTATCCTGAATTTTGGGAAAGAAGAGGATTAGAAGCTCACGTTTATTTTGAAGCCGCAGGTGTCATAATAGCTTTTATTTTGCTTGGAAAACTGATGGAGGCAAGGGCAACGGGCAACACCTCTGATGCTATTAAAAAGTTGATGGGACTGCAACCTTCATCTGTGGTTGTTTATCGCGACGGAGAGCCTGTTGAGATACCAATCGCTGACGTACAAATAGATGATGTTGTACTTGTTAAGCCGGGTGAAAAAATCGCTGTAGATGGTGAAGTTATAGAAGGTAACTCTTTTGTTGATGAAAGTATGATTTCGGGTGAACCGATTCATGTTGAGAAGATACAGGGAGAAAAAGTTTATGCAGGCACAATCAACCAGAAGGGCAGTTTCCGTTTTAAAGCTAAAAAAGTTGGGAAAGATACACTTCTCGCGCAAATAATTAAAACTGTTGATGAGGCACAAGGAAGCAAAGCTCCTGTACAAGGATTGGTTGACAAGATTGCAGGTATCTTTGTTCCGATAGTTATAGGTATTGCTTTGCTGAGTTTTGTGATATGGCTGATATTTGGCGGTGATACAGGCTTTGTATATGGACTAATGGCAATGGTAACGGTACTTGTTATCGCTTGTCCTTGTGCACTCGGACTAGCCACTCCTACAGCCATTATGGTTGCAATAGGTAAAGGTGCCGAAGAGGGAATACTTATTAAGGATGCGGAAAGTCTTGAGATGGCAAAGGATATCGATGTTGTTGTGCTTGATAAAACAGGAACCATCACGGAAGGCAAGCCTCAGGTAACAGATATCGCTTGGAGTTCAAGCTCACTTCCCTTACACCGCGATATTCTTTATAGTATTGAACATCAGTCGGAACACCCTCTGGCAGATGCGATCACTAAAGAACTTAAGGAGAGCAGTACTCTTCTTGAGGATGTTTCCGTTCAACAGGTTAGCGGTAAGGGTATAGAAGGCACTTATGAAAATAAAACTTATTATATAGGTAATGAGCATTATATCAACTCAAAAGGAGTTGTGATTCCTGACGAGTTAAAGGAGAAGATCAGGAAAGAACTTGATGCAGCCCACACAATCTCAATAATTGCTGATGAAACTGAAGCTTATGGTGTTGTTGGAATAACTGATAAACTGAAGTCAACATCAAAAGGAGCAATCAACACACTAAAAAATATGGGTATAGATGTAGCAATTTATACCGGAGATAACGAGAAAGTGGCTGCCGCACTTGCTGGAGAGCTTGGAATAACAAACTTTAAAGGAGGAGTTTTGCCCGAGGAAAAGGCAGATCTGGTTAAAGCGCTGCAAAATCAAGGTAAGAAAGTTGCAATGGTTGGTGACGGCATCAACGACAGTGGTGCACTTGCTCAAGCCGATGTAAGCATTGCCATGGGAGCAGGAAGTGACATTGCTATGGATGTGGCAAAAATGACTATTATATCCTCTGACCTGAAGAAGATTCCTAAAGCAATACATCTCTCTAAGGCAACTGTAAAAACAATCCGTCAGAATCTGTTTTGGGCATTTATATACAACGTTATTGGCATCCCGATTGCAGCCGGCATACTCTATCCCTTCACCGGATTTATGCTTAATCCGATGATTGCAGGAGCTGCTATGGCCCTTAGTTCAGTGAGTGTGGTAACCAATAGTTTAAGACTCAAGTCAAAGAAGATTTAAAACATCACACCAGCAGGTTAAATAACCACACCCACAGGGCCGTTGCTCAGAATTGGAATCCTCAATTTATGCTCTACATATTGAAAATAGTAGAACAGCTTGTGATTCAGCTTAAAACCATAATCAACATTGGGCTCGTAACCAATTATTGTCTGGAAGAATGACCTTCTGCCCGGGTTCATTGCCAGTGCGTTCCAAGCCGATACATATTGACGGTTCCAACTCTCATAATATTGTTGTGAGCGATATCTTGCAGGAGAATCCTGAAAAATATACCAAGATTCAAATTCCGGATCCATGACAATCAGTTCATACTCAACTGAGTCTTCTTCAGTTACTGTAGCTGCCTGTGTAACTTCATTGCCATTACTTTCAATTTTAACCATACCCTTTGGTCCTGAACAGGCAAAGATAAAAGCTGCTGCTATTAGCAGTATAATCTTTTTCATAATCTTATAATTAGTAACCCCATTATAATAAACATCCGGTATTATAACAAATGAGAGGGACTTATGTATTACTCGGTTTGTGTTAACTATAATATTAATCAGAACTGATTCTTATAAAGGCCTCTTTTAAAAGAGCAATATAAGGACAAGGTAAGGCTCAGATAAGTCTCAGGTAAGACCAAAATCAGGACGATACATACATATCGTAGTTTGAAATAAGAAGTCCGACAACTTCAGAGTAGTTTTCTCGTCCAGAGCTTATTCTGTTGGTTTTAAGGTATGCATCATAGGCCTTGTCCTGTATATCGGATAGTGCATCATTTCTGACAGATAACCAATGCTCACGGTTGCGTTGCAGGTCGGCTATAATTTCAGGGCGAATAGAGTTGACAAGCGATTCATACTCATCGGGTAGGAGAGAGCGAATATCACTCAGCAAGTAACTTATAATTGAAACATAAGCACTGTATCTTATTCTTTCGTCGTTACTGTTATTGCAAACTAAAAAAGCATAAAGGTTTGCCTCAGACTCTTTAGAAATACCAAACTGATGAGACATTTCATGTGCGAGTGTAAATGGGTATGTGAAGTTGAGACTATAATTGTTGACATGAATTTCATTAAAGAAAGGACCAAAATATCCTGAAATTCCCATCTTGGTGAAGAGTGATTCAAAAATCATCTTTTTTGGTCTTCTTTTTCCGTTGGGATAGCTAATTGATAAAGGATCCTGAAGTTTATTGTAAGATCTTTCTATCTCCTGCCTGATTCCCTCTTTTTCCATTACATCGAAATCAACGTAAGAATTGTTGGCATCAGCAATAAAGCGGGTGGTGAAATTCATTAGATTTTCAGCATTGAACATAGATACCTGATTATCTGTGCGTTTGTAATAATCATCCCTGAAATAAGATATTCCCCAACCAAAGTAGAACCAAACGATCAGAATTACCGCAAAACGAGTTAATGAATACAGAAACCTTTTAAAGCTTGTTCTTCTGATAATTACAAAGAGTATTAATTTCAACAGATAAAGTGATGCAGCAATAATAAAAAGGTCATAAAGTGAAAACTGAAACAGTCCTGAAGCTGTGGATAAAATTGCTGCAACTTTAGGGTAAATGTTTTGCATATACCATTCAGAAAGAGAAGGGGCGCGACTGAAAATAAAGATCACTAAAAAAACCGTCAGAATGGTAATAAATAATGATATTAATTTCCTTCTTTCTTTTTTTGCTCTTTGCTTTGTCCTGTATTTATATTTTGCTCTTTTCATTTGCCGGTAAATTTATAAATTTTATCAACAATGGTTGAGCTAAAACGTTTAGAATATGTTATATTTGAATAATATTGTTGTACCTAGGGAAACTGTAAACAACTTAACGCTCCCTTTCGACTTATACAATATTTGTATCGAGCGGATGTTTTCAGTAATAATACCAGGTCTGCTCACTTCATTAGAGTAAAAATAAATATTATGAGTACAATCAAATTTAAAACTAACATAAACTGTTCAAACTGTGTAGCAAAAGTAACTCCATTCCTCGACAAAAAGGTTGGGAAAGAATCGTGGAGTGTGGATATAGATAACCCTGATAAGATTCTGACTGTGGAGACAGACGATCTCACATCAGACGATATCGTGAAAACAGTTAAAAGAACAGGTTTTGAAGCTGAGGCGATTTAATAATCAATAATTATGACTTCAAGTAAAAGAAAAGGAATCAAAGGATTATTTCTGGTTGCAATCACTTCAGTTGTGCTGTTTTCAGTTACAGGCTGCGGTCCTAAAGAGGGAGAAGAGTATTATTTGAAATTCAAAAAGCTGAGCGATACACAAAAGTACTTTGCTTATAAAGCTGACAGCACCATTCTTATAAGCGGGCACAGGGGTACAAAAGAGGCTGGATTTCCTGAAAACAGTATTGAGGGATTCCAGCATGCATTGACTCGTATGCCACTATTTTTTGAAGTTGACCCGCGATTAACCAAAGACAGTGTAATAGTGCTTATGCATGATGAAACAATTGACAGAACAACCAACGCTTCAGGTAAATTATCGGATTATAACTATGATGAGTTATTGTCAATCAGGCTGAAAGATCATGAAGGAAATATTACTGCTACGATGATACCTAAACTTGAGGAAGTTTTTGATTGGAGTAAGGGTAAGACAGTTATAAATCTTGACAGGAAAGATGTTCCACATCAGATGATTGTGGATCTCATTAAGAAGAATAAAGCTGAGAAATATGTAATGCTTACCGTACATACCGGTGCGCAAGCAAGATTTTATCACGACCGCCTGCCGGGAGTCATGCTTTCAGTCTTTGCAAGAAATGATGCAGAGTATGAGGATGTTGCTATCTCAGGTGTACCATGGGAAAATATGATTGCTTATGTAGGGCAGAGTATTGATGAGTCAAACAGGCATATAGTAGAAAAACTGCATGCAAATGGTGTGAGGTGTATGGTTTCTTTTGCACCTACACACGACAGGCAGAGAACTACAGAGCAGCGTATGGCAGCATATATCAGAGAGTTTGAAAACTCAGTTTACAAACCTGATATTATTGAGTCTGATTATCCGGTTGAGGTCTGGGGTGTTTTTGGAGCGCAGTGAATTGACTTTAATTATTTATATAAATCACCCACTATCAACTTGTCACCTGTAAGATCCACTTCAAACAGATGAGGGATCCTGTGATAACGCCCGTTTATGTTTTTATGGCTGTGGACCGACATCAGCCATTTCCCTTCTAAAGTTTGGAACAGCATGCCGTGACCGAAATTGGGCGGTGTAATGGTTTTCTCTTCGTGTATCCAGGGACCATCAAGTGTACCACTTTCAGAGTAAGCTACTCCCTGAACATATATATCAAATATCCAGCTTGTCCAGATCATTCCTAATCTCCCGGTACCCGTACGAAACAGGTATGGTCCGTCAGTCACTTTGTTGCGCCTCAACTGACCGTTTTCATTCTCTGCACTCCATGGTGAGTCGCTTGCACGGAACAGTAATTCTCCTTCTCCTATTGAACCGCTCAAATCAGGTTTCAATTCAATTTTTTCTATTGTACCATCCCAGTTTTGCAACCACTCGTAGCAATAGATCATATAAGGTTTTCCATCAGTATCTACCCAGAAGGTGCCGTCAAGTGTGGGTTTATCAGCAGGTAGGTAAATAGGATCTTCCATTGGTATATAAGGGCCGTCCGGATTATCGCTTACCAAAATATGGCTGGCACGACGCTCAATGGTGTTTCCTTTTACTGTATCAATGATTACATCCCTGTTTGTGAAAGTAGCAAAATAATAGTATTTACCGTTATATTCATGCAATTCTGCTGCCCATATCATCGGATCCGGACCCATCCATGAATTGGGATCAGTTTCTGTTACCCGGTATGGACCCGACCATAACTTCAGGTCCTTGCTTTTCCATAAGCGACCTCCGGTTCCGGTCATGTAGTACATATTAGTTTTTTTATCAGCAAGAATTGCAGGATCACTCAATACTATAGAGTCTAATGGTACATTTTCCCGTGATTGAAATCTTCTTTGTGGTTGTTGCTGTGCAAAAACTACTGCAGAAATCATCAGATATCCTAACAGTGTTATAATACTATTTTTCATTATGTTTGTGTTTTATTCTATTACATCTATTTTAACATTGGCTGATCCTAAACCTTCAGCTGATACCGATAAGCTTAACTCTCCTGCTTTTTCATTCGGCTGAAGAATTGCGATAGCCCTTCCGCGGAAAGTTTTTGGGGTTAATGATCGGAAGCTTTCCATATCGTCGGGTGCTGCATTTCCAGAAGCGATAATTGAACCTGATCCGGAAAACTCTATGTTCACTGGAATGTCTGTATCAGGAACAATGTTTCCTTCCTCATCAACTATTTCAATTTTCACGTATGAGAGATCATTCAAATCTGCCTGAATTTTATCTCTATCAGGCACCAGCCTTACTGCTACAGGCTTTCCTGTTGTTTTTAATACTACGGAAGATGTCTCTCTACTTTTATTGAGACATACCGCCCTAAGTGTCCCTTTTTGGTATGGCACCTCAAAAGTGGCAGTATAATCTTCACTGCCTGTATCTTTTTCTCCTATCAATATATCGTTAAGATAAAGTCTCACCTTAGGAGAACGACTATATACATTTACCCTCATTGGCTGGTTCTCAAGACCTTCCCAGTTCCAGCTAAGATGCTCATCTGTCCATCCCCAGCCATTGACTACCTCTTTCTTCCCTTGAGCAGCAGGGGGACGCACAGCCATACTTATTTCTCTTTCTCGCCATACGACATCACGATAATATGACTGAGGTTTTTTATCTCCACAGAAATCGATATCACCACACCAGGCGTTATACCAGGACCAGCCCATGAATTGAGGGTTGTGTTCGCCTTCAGCTAGTTCAAGTGCATGCCCTAAACCTGCTTCGCCAAGATAGTCGATTCCTGTCCATACGAAGTCGCCAATTATTGCAGGATATTTTTCTACCAGATTCCAGTTCAACGCGGCATCCTTAGGAAAAGACTCGCTGCCATAAATAATCCGGTCAGGATAAGCAGCATGATCACTTTCGTATTTCCACCACATATAGTTATATCCTGCAATATCCACATTCCTGAATGCACGATAAATATCTTTATCCCATTCAAACCCAACATGACGTCGATCCCAGAAGTCATTGGCGCCTACCGTTGTAAAGCGGCTTGTATCATATTTGTGGATAGCATTGACAAGGTTCTTAGCGATAACTTCACCGATGGAATCTGCCCGTTGGGCAATTTCGTTGCCAATGCTCCACATGATTATAGACGGGTGATTTCTGTCACGACGTACTGAAGCTATTATATCTTTCTCACTCCATTCGTCAAAGAACTGGTGATAATCATCATTTCTCTTAGCTTGCTGCCACTGATCAAACGTCTCGTGTATTACCAAAAGGCCTAATCGGTCACATGCGTCCAGGAAATGCTCAGAAACTTGATTATGAGCACATCTTACAGCATTATAACCATTTGCTTTCAGTAGTTCAACCTTTCGTTCTTCCGCCCTGTTAATCGCTGCAGCACCTAATAATCCGTTATCATGATGAATGCATGCTCCTTTCAGTTTTATACTTTTACCATTCAATAAAAATCCTTTTTCGGCAGTAGCCTCAATTGTACGAATTCCAAAAGGTATGGATATAATATCCTTGAATGTATCTTCTGAAGAAAGAGTGATTTCTGCACTGTATAATACAGGATTTTCAACTGACCACAATTCTGGGTTATTAACAGTAAAAGAGGTTGATAAAGGTGTAGTTTCTGAAACATCTTGACTAAAAGAATTATCATAGACCACCTTACCTGTCGGGGAATATATTTTTAAATTTAATGTAGTGGATAAATCTTGTGCTGTTTTGTTGTATATTTTTGTTGAGAAATTAACAAAAGCCTCTTTACCTTTCAAATCTGAAGCATAAATGAAAGTATCCCACTCATCTAAATACACTTTATCTGTTTTTATAAGCCATGCATTTCTATAAATTCCTGAACCTGAGTACCAACGGCTATTTTCACCTGAATTAACTACCTTAACTGCTATCACATTAGGTGTGCCCACCTGGTTACAGAAAGGGGTTATATCAATTTTATAAGATGTATATCCATAAGGGTTATAGTTTGCTTTCTTTCCATTGATCCATACTTCCGACTGGTTATAAACTCCCTCAAAATAAAGTGAAATGAGTTTATCCTTATCTTTTTCATCCAGTGTGAATTCTTTTCTGTACCAGCCCTCACCGCCAAGAGTTTGTCCTGTATCAGCTCCGCCGGCACCACCCTCAGTCATTTTGGAAAAAGGACCTATGGTTATACCATCTATTTGTTTGGGTGCCGGTTCTATACTCCAGTCATGAGGCAGGTTGAGAAGTCTCCACTGATTATCATTAAATTCCGGTTGTTCCGCATTGGCAACAATACCTCTATGGAATTTCCAATTCTTATTAAAATTTGTTTTTCTCTCAGATGCATCCGTATTAACATTGAATAGTAGCAAAAGGAGCAAAGAAAAAAGAGTAATTTTCATAATACTGCTGTTTGTCATGATACGTTTAATAAGTGCAATTGTGAATAATTAATATTACCAAAGGGCTCTGTACAAAGATACTTTAATTTTCAATTTTTGCAACTGACAAAGATTTTGCAACTAATGGTGTTGAATCATTCATTTTATTACTTAGAGTTAAAACTAAATAAACTTTATAGTTTAGTTAAAATAAAAAATTTATTACATTTGTTGATTAATTGATATTTTCTGCTTAAATCTTGACTCATAACTGTAAAAGTTTAATCTGATTGCAAACACAAACAAACACTATTTAACTGATATTTAATAAGCTAAGTAATGAAAAATTATAGTAATTTATTCAAAGCGTTTATTATAACTTGCTTCTTGATTTTTTTTGTATCCTGTAGTAAAGAAGAAGGTATAATCGATGACAAGCCTAATAATCTTACTTTTAATGTGAATGGGAGGGTTGAAAAAGGTCCTTTTGTTAGTGGATCTCAAATAACTTTACAACCAATGGATAAAAGTATGAACCCTTTAGGCAGCACCTTTTCAACTAATATTTCAGATAACTTAGGTAGCTTTTCATTTGGATCAAAAGAATTCGATGCTCCTTATGCACAGATGACTGCTAATGGTTATTTTTTTAATGAAATTACAGGAGAATTATCGAAAGGAACTCTTTCTCTGAGAGCAATAGTAAATCTTTCCGATGCCGCTTCAGTTAATGTTAATATTCTGACACACTTGAAGTATCAGCGTATTTTAAACCTTATCAAGTTAGGTAAATCATTTGAAGTAGCAAACAAACAAGCGCAGGAAGAGCTTTTGACTGCTTTTGGACTTCAGCGCTTTTTAAATAAAGATGTTTCTCAATATTCCATAACAGCAGGTACAGATGAAGCCGGTACTTTGATAGCAATATCATCTTTATTACTAGTAGATAGGTCCGAAGCTCAATTGACCGAATTTTTGTCTAAATTGAGTGAGGAATTTGGAAAAGATGGACAATTTTCTGATACTTCTAAACAGCAGTTAAATTCCGACAGGATTAAACTTGTAAACAAATTATCTGACATATCTAATAATATAATTTCAAGATACGGTGAACTCGGATTAAATGTATCTGTCAAGGATCTTTCTTATTTCTTTGATTGGAATAGCGATGGAGTTGCAGGAAATGAAATAGCTGATGCAAACAATCCTGTAACTCTTGAGATAAATGAAATAAATGTTCCAACCGAAGGAGGTACATATAATATACAGATAAACTCAACTGTACCTCTGACTCTTAATCCTGAGGTAAATGAATATTTACAAGAGAATCCACCTCATTATGACATAGATAATGGGTTATATATTTTACATTCAGACTATCGTGATACTCTTTCTTTTACAAAAGAGTTGAATGGTTTGACATTAAGTATTCATGTAAATCCTGCTACTTCAAGAAAAATTGAACCTACTATGGTTCATATCTATAATTATTTAGGAGACATCGTAGCATCATTAACAATAAAGCAGGAGGGAAATCCAGAAGGACTTATTTTTGCTGATTATTTTAATAATTATTTAAATGCTGTTTGTTTGAGATTATCTAAATCTATTGATTTATACCAGGCAATGGACAGCTGGTATACTAACTTAACAATAAATAGTAACTTCAGAGCACCTCTTAGCAGTAGCAATTATTATATTTCTAATCTTTGGACGGATTTTTATACGTCAATAAACATAAATAATACAATCAGAAAACAATTAAATGACATTTTAATTGAAGAACCGAGTATTGCCGATGATATAGAAAAGTTTCTTATATCACTTAAAACCTTGAATGCTTTGACCTACTATTATATGGTAACTTTATGGGGTGATATTCCTTTTATTACACAACCTTTGGATTTTTCAAATTACGATGGTTCACTTGAGCCACATAATAAAGTTGATGAAATATTCAAGTCACTTGAAGGAGATTTAATAATTGCTTCTCTTGAGTTAGAGGATAAAAAAAATAGTTTTATTTCATATGATGTTGAGAATTTTATTTTATTCTCAAAAGATGTACCCAGAATTGTATTAGCATGGATCTATATGTATCAGGGAAATTATATAGATGCACAAATATTGTTGAAATATGTTGAAGAAGGAGGTAATTATCATTTGGAAAGCGGTAATGATTATTCTTTAAGTAGTAGTGAATTAATTTATGGTCTCAGAGTAAATGATGGTATAAAGAATTCATCTAATGTTCCTATTTTAATTTATACAGATGTTATTCTTTCTTTGGCGGAATGTGAACTGAAACTTGGGAATAATGCAAGTGCACAAGAATATTTGAAGCGAATTGCTAAAGTGAAAGATATTTCAGTTGACCAAGACATTATAGTTGGAATTAAAGAAGTACGTAAGCAGGTAAGCAATAGAAATTACTTTACATTCCTGAAAAGGAATAATCTTGCTTTAACGGAAATTGGACTGCATGAGTTTCAGCTACTTTTTCCCATTCCAGAAAGAGAAACGTTTATTAATCCGAATTTGATTCAAAATCAGGGATATTAAAATTACAATCGCACAATATTAAATAATGTGAAAGAATTGCATGTTGTTTTCACTTAATATATATTTGCATCAAATTAAAAGAGAAAAAATGAATTTACTTTTAAACGGATATTGGTGGCGTTTCTTACAACTCAAAAAGTCGTAAGGAAGAGCAGCTATGTCTTGAATTAAGTATTAACAATATAATTTAAAGAGCCTGTCGCAATCCTGCGGCGGGCTTTTTAAGTTTTAGGCAGTCAGATAAACATCAATTGAGATAGTAAACTATCAATTTAAAGAACATAACATCTGTTTAAGTTGTAAAAAACAGAAAGACTTAAATTTCAATCAGAAAGAAAATAAAATATAATAATATGAAACAGTATTCAGTAGACGAAAGAGGTTATTACGGTGAATTTGGAGGAGCATATATTCCTGAAATACTACATAAGTGCGTTACCGACCTCGAGAAAGCATATTTGCCAATTATGGAAAGTAGGCAATTTCAGAGGGATTTCAATCAACTTCTGCATGATTATGTTGGTCGCCCTTCTCCTTTATATTATTCAAGACAACTGTCTGAACGCTTCGGGGCAAAGATATATCTTAAAAGGGAGGACCTGAACCATACAGGTGCTCATAAAATAAACAATACAGTCGGTCAGATACTGATTGCCAGAGAGATGGGGAAAACACGTATTATTGCAGAGACAGGTGCGGGGCAACATGGGGTGGCTACTGCAACTGTATGCGCCCTTATGCAGATGCCATGTACTGTTTATATGGGAGAAACGGATGTTAAACGTCAGCAGGTTAACGTGAAAAAAATGGAGATGCTGGGAGCAACAGTTGTACCGGTTACTTCAGGGAATATGACATTGAAAGATGCTACCAATGAGGCTATACGTGATTGGTGCAGTCATCCCGCAGACACTCATTATATAATTGGATCTGTTGTAGGGCCGCATCCTTACCCTGATTTGGTAGCGCGTTTGCAGTCGGTCATCAGTAAGGAGATAAAAGTTCAGTTAACAGAAAAAGAGGGCAGGGATTATCCTGATTATCTTATTGCCTGTGTTGGAGGAGGCAGTAATGCTGCAGGAACTATTTATGAGTACCTTGATAATGATAAAGTAAAGATAGTTTTGGCAGAAGCGGGTGGTAAAGGTATTGAAAGTGGTGAATCAGCAGCAACAATACATCTTGGAACTGCCGGTGTTTTGCATGGTTGCAGAACTTTGCTGATGCAGACTGAAGATGGACAAATAACTGAACCTTACTCAATTTCCGCAGGATTAGATTATCCGGGAATCGGACCAATTCATGCAAATCTGGCTATTCAGAGACGTGCTCAGGTACTGGCTATAAATGATGATGAAGCACTGAAGGCTGCTTTTGAGCTCACTCGTAACGAAGGAATCATACCCGCTCTGGAATCTGCTCACGCTTTGGCTGCTTTAGAGAAAGTGACTTTTGAACCTGAGGAAATAGTAGTACTAACTCTTTCAGGCAGAGGTGACAAGGATTTGGACACCTATTTTAAGTATGAAGGACAATATTAATTCGTCCTGTTTATCAATTGTCAAATAAATATTTACAAGTATGCAATACAAATTTCAAACAAACAGCAAGAAAATAATGGGCGATCTCCATACACCTGTTAGTATCTACTTAAAGGTAAGAGATTATTTTCCTCAGTCTGCACTCCTGGAAAGTTCAGATTTTCATGTCAATGAAAACAGTATCTCTTATCTGGCGCTTAAGCCAATGGCCCGCGTTGAGGTAAACAGAGGAGTCTGCACCATGCAGTTTCCGGATGAAGTGGAAAATAGAAAACTGCTTACTGAAAGTTTCACTATCTCTGATGCATTAAGTGAATTTATTGGACGATTTGAAGTAACAGGTAACGGAAATGGCAATATCGGCCTGTTTGGTTATACCACTTTTAATTGTGTGAAATATACCGAAAACATTAATATTAAGGAGAGCAAAGAAGAGCGAAATGATGCACCTGATATGTTATATATACTCTACAAATACATTCTTGTATTTAATCATTTTTCTGATGAGATCACTCTGATTGAATTGCAGGGAGAAGATGAGCTGAGTAATTTGCATAAGGTTGAATCTCTTGTTAATCAGCGTAATTTCGCTAACTATAATTTCTTTACTGAAGGTGATGAGTATAGTACAATTTCTGATGAAGAGTATAAACAGTTTGTGAAAGCGGGAGTTGACTATTGTAAGAAAGGTGATCTGTTTCAGATAGTACTTTCACGAAGATTTCTTCAACCATTTTCTGGTGATGACTTTAAAGTTTATCGAGCACTTCGTTCCATTAACCCGTCTCCTTATCTTTTCTACTTTGATTTTGGAGGCTATCGGATATTCGGCTCATCACCTGAAACGCACTGTAAGATTGAAGGTGACAGGATAAGCATAGATCCTATTGCCGGGACTACCAAACGTACCGGTAATTATCATCAGGATATGGAAGGGGTGAAGTTTCTCCTAAATGATCCGAAAGAGAATGCGGAACATGTTATGCTGGTTGATCTGGCAAGAAATGATTTGAGTAGGAATGCTCATAATGTGGAGGTTGAGTTTTTTAAGGAACCTCAGTTTTATTCTCATGTAATACATCTTGTGTCACGTGTTAGCGGGATATTGAATGAAGATACAAATCCAATTAAAGCATTCTTTGACACTTTTCCAGCGGGAACATTGTCGGGTGCTCCTAAAGTACGTGCAATGCAACTTATTTCAGAAATCGAGTCACATAATCGTGGTGCTTATGGTGGCTGTATCGGATTTATTGGAATGAACGGGAGTCTGAATCAGGCAATCACTATACGTACCTTTGTAAGCCGTAATAACGAATTATGGTATCAGGCGGGTGCAGGAGTTGTAGCTCAAAGTAACGAGGAGTATGAACTGAATGAAGTGAACAGTAAGCTTGATGCTCTTAAAATGGCTATCGATAAAGCTGCATCACTATATAATTCATAAAAAAAATATCTTAGATATTTAACGTAAGAAATATGAAAACAAAAAAAATACTTCTTCTCGACAATTACGACTCGTTTACCTATAATTTGGTTCATGCAATTAAATCGCTGGGATATTTCAAGGTAGATGTAATACGTAATGATAAAATTGACTTGTCGGATGTAAATCAGTATGATAAGATTATTCTTTCACCAGGTCCGGGACTTCCTGAAGAATCCGGTGTGATGATTAAATTGATCAAAGAGTTTGCTGAAAGTAAAAGTATTCTGGGAGTATGTTTGGGTCATCAGGCTATAGCTGAGGTGTTTGGTGCTAAGCTGGTTAATATCCCAAATGTGTTTCATGGAGTACAAACTCCAATTAAAATTGTGGGGAATGATTATATTTTTTCCGAACTCCTCGAAGAGATACTTGCAGGTAGATATCATTCCTGGATAGTATCTAAGGAGAATTTTCCAAAAGAGCTTGAGATAACGGCTGAAGATAATGCCGGAGACATAATGGGACTGAAGCATAGGGAGTTCGATCTGCATGGTGTTCAGTTTCATCCTGAATCTATTCTTACGCCAGAGGGAATAAAAATCATTAATAATTTCTTAGAATGAAAGTATCACAAAAATGAAAGAAATTCTTTATAAACTGTTCGATTACAACTATCTCACACGAGAAGAGGCAAAACAGGTGCTTATAGATATTGTGAATGGTGGTGTACCTGAAACGCAGATAGCATCACTTATAACATCCTTTTTGATGCGTAGTATTTCAGTTGATGAAATACTGGGATTCAGAGATGCTCTTCTCGAAATGCGGGTAGAAGTGGATTTATCTGACTACTCTCCTCTTGATATTGTCGGAACGGGTGGAGATGGGAAGAACACTTTCAATATCTCTACTTCAGCATGTTTTGTAGTTGCAGGTGCCGGTTATAATGTAGTTAAACACGGAAATTACGGAGCCACCTCAATTAGCGGTGCCAGTAATGTGATTGAGCAGCAAGGGGTAAAGTTCAGAGCAGATAATGATCTCTTTCGCAGGAGTCTGGATGCTTGCCATATAGCTTATCTGCACGCTCCATTATTTAGTCCCGCTCTTAAAGCTGTTGCACCTGTCAGAAAGAGTCTGGGTGTACGTAATTTCTTCAATGTACTCGGACCACTTGTAAATCCAGTTCAGCCGGAATATCAGATGCTCGGAGTTTACGACTTGGCTATGTTAAGGCTATACAGTTATATCTATCAGGAGGAAAATAAAAAGTTCTCGATAGTACATAGTTTAGATGGTTATGATGAAGTTTCGCTGACTAGTCAGTTTAAAGTTGTTTCCAACCGTGGAGAGCAGCTTTTTATGCCAGAAGATCTTGGTTTTAGACGAATAAAACAAGAAGAGCTTTTTGGCGGAGATACTCCTGAAGATGCCGCACAGATATTCTGCAATGTGATTAATGCTAACGCTACAGAAGCTCAAATGAATGTGGTGCTGGTGAATGCAGCTTTTGGCATACAGACTATTGATCAGGGAAAGTCTATCGAAGAGTGTTTTGAGATAGCACGCGAATCACTTTATGGAAAGAAAGCTCTCAAAGTGTTAGAGAAATTTGTAGAGATTAATAGTTAAATATGTATTTTACTTAGAGAATAATATACTCTAAAATTTTAGTCAAAAATATGAGAGATGTTTTAAGCGAGATAGTCGCACATAAAAGAATAGAAGTTGAACGACAAAAAGAGTTGGTGCCTTTATCTGAAATAGAGAAGCAACTTTCGCAAAATCGCGACATCGTTTTCCATTCTTTAAAAGGATCACTGGAGAGATCTAAAACAGGTATAATTTCAGAGTTTAAACGACGCTCTCCAAGTAAAGGCTGGTTGCATCAGGATGCTGATGTTAATGCTATAACTAAAGAGTATGAGATTGCCGGTGCTTCAGCATTATCTGTACTTACAGACGAGAAGTATTTTGGAGGCACAATCACAGATTTGAGAACTGCGGTTAACAATGTGCAGATCCCAGTGATGAGGAAGGAGTTTGTTGTTGATGAGTATCAAATTTACGAGGCTAAACTGGCTGGAGCAAGTGCAATACTGTTAATTGCTGCAGCAATCACTTTGGATGAGTCGAAAAGATTTACGGAACTTGCTCAACAGCTCAAACTGGATGTCCTTTTGGAATTGCATGATGAAAAAGAGACTGACTATATAACTCCACTCAACAATTTGATAGGTGTAAATAACAGAAACCTGGGTAGTTTTGTTACCGACTTGCAAAAGTCATTTCGTATGGCTGAACTACTCCCAAAAGAAGCAGTTTGGGTTTCGGAGAGTGGTATCTCTGACGCAAATACAGTGAAAGAGTTAAGAGATGCAGGTTACAAAGGCTTCCTGATAGGTGAATATTTTATGAAATCGGGTAATCCTGGGGAAAGTTTGAGTAGATTTATTCAACAGATAGAAATGATCTGATGTTTATATAATATTATCCTGAATAACCGTGATATTAATTTGTATAAACCAAATTGATTATGATTATAAAAGTTTGTGGAATGCGTGATGAAGAGAATATTCGGCAGTTGGAACAGCTGGATATCGATTGGATGGGATTTATATTCTACCCTGATTCACCACGTTATGCAGGGAAAGAAGTAAAATATCTTCCATCAAAGATAAAAAAGGTAGGAGTGTTTGTAGACCAAAATCCTCAGATTGTTCGTGAGCGTGCAAAAGATAATCACTTATTTGCTGTCCAGCTGCATGGTAATGAGCCTCCTTGGTATTGCATAAATTTACGAGATGAGGGTTATAAAGTAATTAAGTCATTTGGAATTGATAAAGATGGGTTTATACCTTTAGCACAATTACACGCTTATGAAGGTAAATGTGATTATTATCTATTTGATACTAAAACAGATCTTCATGGTGGTTCAGGGAAGAAATTCAATTGGAGCAAGCTTGCACATTATAAAGGCGATACACCTTTTATTTTGAGTGGTGGGATTTCGCCTGAAGATGTTGAAGAAATAAAATCACTTAGTTTCCCTAATTTTGCTGGAATAGATATTAACAGCCGTTTTGAAATTGCCCCGGCTATAAAGGATATTGAAGCTATAAAGAGATTTATAAAGCAATTTCGATAGATTCTAAAAAAACATTCATTCGAATGTGTGAGTACATAGAAAATTAATAATTTGAATACTAAATAAAAATGAACAGAATAGATAAACTATTTCAGGAAAAGAAAAACAATATTTTTTCAGTATATTTTACAGCGGGATATCCTGAACTAGATGATACAGTAAAAGTAATTCAGTTACTTGAAGATAATGGAGTTGACATGCTTGAGATAGGTGTGCCTTTTAGTGATCCTATGGCCGATGGTCCTGTAATTCAGTCGTCAGGTTCACAGGCACTTAAGAATGGAATGAGTTTGAAATTATTATTTAACCAATTATCTAATGTCAGACAATCAGTATCTATCCCTCTGGTCCTGATGAGTTATCTGAATCCAATAATTCAGTTCGGATTTGAAGACTATTGCAAAGAAGCTGTAAAATGCGGTATTGACGGATTGATAATACCTGATCTTCCTTTTGATGAATATATGGAGTCATATAAATCGATAGCAGAAGAGTTTGGTTTACACGTTATTATGTTGGTAACCCCGGAAACTTCGGAAGAGCGGATACGACTTATTGACCAGAATACTTCGGGTTTTATTTATATGGTTTCATCTGCATCTGTAACCGGAGCGAAGAACAGATTCAGTGATGAGGTTCTGGCTTATTTTCGTCATGTTGATGAAATGCAGCTCAATAATCCCAGGTTAATAGGTTTTGGTATATCCAATAAAGAGACATTTGAAGCTGTATGTCGTGAATCCTCGGGTGTTATTATAGGAAGCAAATTCATATCTCTACTTGGTAGCGAAAGCTCAATAGATGATGCTATTAAACAACTAATATTTACCATAGATCCTAAGTGACGTAAATCATAATAAATCGATCAACAAATATTACATTTGCAGATCAATTATTATTGAATCCGTAAAACGAACTACATTTTTATGTCACTCCAATCTTATGTTGGTGAAATTGCGTCGCTTCTCACTGCTGTTTGCTGGACCTTTAGTGCTATTTACTTTGAAAAAGCGGGTAGAAGGGTAGGGTCATTGTCGGTAAATATTATCCGGATATTTCTTGGGATAATATTTCTGGGTTTAACAACAACGTTTACACGTGGGATGTTTTTTCCGATGGATGCTACACCTTACAATTGGTTTTGGTTAGGGCTTTCCGGAATTGTTGGCTTTTTTCTTGGAGATCTTTTCTTGTTTAAATCATATACTATAATAGGATCTCGTACATCGCAACTGGTTATGAGCCTGGCTCCAATGATTACAGCGGTCATAGGATGGTTTTTTCTTAATGAGATCCTCTCCCTAAAGAGCATAATAGGGATAGTTGTAAGTGTATCAGGAATTATGATTGCGGTTGCAGGTAAAAAGCTAAAGCTGAATGTGCCTGTTAAAGGATTTCTATATGCGTTGGGTGGTGCTTTGGGGCAGGCTGTAGGACTAATTCTTAGTAAAAAAGGTATGGGAGAGTATGATGCTGTGGCTGCCACACAGATCCGTGCTATTTTTGGTTTCGCAGCATTCGCTATACTTGTGACATTTGCGAAAAGATGGAGACGAGTGATCCTTACCACAGGAGATAGAAAAAGTATGAGTATTATCACTGTTGGTACAATATTTGGACCTTTTATCGGTGTGTCTCTATCGCTTTATGCGGTACAACATACCGAAACAGGTATTGCTGCAGCACTAATGGCACTGACGCCAATTTTCATTATAGTACCTACTGCCATTATGTTTAAAGAAAAAATCACTGCCCGTCAAGTGATTGGGGCAGTGATTAGTATAGTTGGAGCTTCAATTTTCTTTATCAGATAACACCTAAAGCACTTTAACGGTTCTTTTTTCTTTGCTGCTTTGGAACGCCAGCTCGATGATCTTCATTACATTACGTGCCTCTTCAGGTTTTACTGCAATATTGCATTTTCCGTGAATAGCATCTCTGAGATTTATGAAATAATCTTTATAATCTCCCTGTTCGCTTTCGAGCTTACCCTGAATTTTAACACCTTTATATTCGGTGTTTATAGTTCCCCAAATCTCATCCGGCTCTTTTCCCCAGTCTTTGCCTAAAGGCTTAGCACCTGCATCGAGTGTAGCTTCTTGTACATCTAGTCCATATTTAACAAAAGAACCATTTCTGCCATGTAGCAAATATGTCGGACCCGGAATACGGCATAACATACTTGATTTCAGTGTGGCCGTAAAATTAGGATAGTGAAGACGGACATCAAAATGATCGTCTTGTTTTGCCCATGGACGCTGACTGTTTATCTCTGCTGTCACTGCTTCCGGCATCCCAAAGAACCACAATACCTGGTCGATAAGGTGTGAGCCAAGGTCATAAAAAATACCTGAACCGGGTAGTGGTTCTTCGCGCCAGGCACCTTTTGGTCTTGGTTCGCTGCGATACCTGTCGAAATGCGATTCATAATCCACAATTTCTCCCAGAAGATCACTTTCCAGTAATTTCTTTACAGTTCTTGTGTCACTTGTGAAGCGTCTGTTATGGTATACAGTGAGGATTTTTTTTTGTTTTAGTGCAATTTCAATCAGTTCGTCTGCTTCAGACACATTAACTGTGAATGGTTTCTCCGCTACCACATGTTTTCCGGCAAGTAGCGCCTCTTTCGACAAAGGGAAATGTTCAGTATTTGGTGAAGTTACAATTACAAGATCGATATTAGGATCGTTTATAATATCTTTAGCATCAGGAACTATTTCTGTTGAAGGATAAATCTCCTTTGCATTTTTCTGTCTTTCTTGATTTGCAGTACTTATCTTAGTAAGTTCATAGCCCTCAACTGTATCTATAAAAGGGGCGTGGAAAACACGGCCAGAGAGACCGAATCCAATAATACCTGTACGAATGTTAGCTGTTGACATAGATTAATTTTTGGTGTTTTTTATATGATAATACTCAAAGATAATCATTATTCGTCAATTTTACCATTTATCAAAAAAACCATTAATTTTTCAATTGCCAATGCGCGGTGGCTAATACTGTTTTTAATTTCACTACCCAGCTCCGCAAAAGTTTTATTATATCCCACAGGTTGAAACACAGGATCATATCCAAAACCTGTTTCACCTCTCTTCTCCAAAGTAATTTCACCATTTACAATTCCTTCGAAAAAATACTCGTTGTTGTTTAAAATAAGAACAATTACTGTTCGAAATCGGGCTTTGCGATTCTTAGTCTCTTTTAAGACAGAAAGTAGCTTATTCATATTATCTATCGGATCACAAGCTTCACCCGCATAACGAGAAGAATAAACACCAGGTAAGCCATCAAGAGAATCCACTTCCAAACCGGTGTCGTCAGCAAAACAATCATAACCGTATTTATCTTTCACATGTTTTGCTTTGATAAGTGCGTTTGCCTCTAAGGTTGTTCCGGTTTCTTCTATCTCCTCATTACAATTAATGTCAGACAGACTTAAAATCTTCAGTTTGGCATGCGCTATTTTACGAACTTCTTCTAGTTTATGTTTATTGTTTGTCGCGAAAACAATCTCTTTCATATTTTTCTGTTAATTGATAATTACTCATCTTTTATTTACTACTCTGTTCTGTTCTCTTATTTTTTGTTCACGCTCTTTCTCCCTTTGTTTAATTTGCATCTCTCTCTCTTTTTCTCTTTCCTTAAACTCTATTTCACGTTGTTTTAACCTTTTAGCTCTGAGTTCTTCTCTTTTCCTTAGTTCTTTAGCTCTGTTATTGGCAGATGCTGCATCTACTGATCGTTCCATCATTTCACTTGCCTTTTGTTCAAGTGACGACTTTAAATCAATTGAATTTTCATCTGCTGTCTTTATTTCAGGTGTTTTTAAAAGAATCGGGCTATTTTGAATAATAGAATCAGAGTCCAAAGATAATGATTCTTCAATAGAATTATCAATACTGTTTTTTGTCTTAGATAAACTGACAGTGTGAGGTGTAACTTCAGAGAATGATAAATCATCATGAATAAAATTATTAGCCTCATAAAACATTTTATAATCATCTAAAGAGCGATTCTGCAGAATATTGAAATTATCTTTTGAGATTATGACAGGTGTAATAGTGTCTTTGATTTTTGTCCGGTACTCTGTATCTGACAGCAGAGTTTGAAGGTAGTTTGATACATCCTTTAAAGAACTGAACGGTTCCAGTTTTATTGCATCTCTCTTGTTGTATCTGGCAGGTGAAATATTGAATGTTCTGTGTTTGAAATTAGTAAAATTAAAGTTTGCACTTGCAAAAAGAAGTTCATTTATAAATTCAGACTCTTCAGGAAGTAAAAGAATAAGCATATGCGGAGACATATTATTAATAATAAATTCACTTTTAACTTCCTCGTTTGAATTACCTAGTTGTCTATAATCATTTATATTTTTCTGTAAATGAGCATTCCAATACAGCTGAAAGGTGTCTTTAAATAATGTTTGAGAATTCAAATTAATCGTTGATTCAGGTGAGCTTGGTAAGGAAAGATTTTCAGGTGCTTTAGTAATCAGACTTTGTCGTAATATATTAGAAATGGAATCTGCATGATGCTCCCCTGTTTGAATTGCATTTTGATAAGCAATCGCATAGATACTAATCTCTTTAGGGGTATTGAGCCGTTTTAACTCATCAAATGCTTTATATGCATTTTCGTAATCTTCAATTATTGTATAAACCTGTGCAATCAGAAATTGAAGTCTCTTCTTTTTTAATAAGTTTCTCTCCTCATCAATTACCTTTCTGATTAAAGGCAAAGACTTTTCATACTGTTTACTTAGTAGCAGATATTGAGTAAGAGTTTCATTATAAAGTCTATTCAGGTAATTAGGCATTTTACGTGTTTCCAGTATCAATATCATATTTCGTGCATCATAGAACCTGTTCATTTCAGTATAAGTTCTCAGCATCCAAATTTGAACCTCAGAAGTCAAGTCAGTATTTTTCGGGAATATTTTAAGAATTTCATTAAAAACAGATAAAGCCTGATCATAATCACCATTTTGTACATGAGCTTTTCCCAAGAGAAGCCACACATTGTCAATAAACGGATTAAATTCTTCCTGTTTCAACCATTTCCTGTAATTAACAGAACTTGCTTTAGCAGGATCTCTTCGAGGTTTTGACGAAATAGAGTGCTTAATAATTGCTTTTTCTGCTTTATCTATTACAACGTCGAAAGGACCACCGATTCCGCTTTTTTCTTTAATATTTGTTGAGGGGTAAAAAGATAGTAATTCAAATCCGTTAACAGGTGTACTTTTCAGTTGATCTTCTAAGAGATTATCATAAGTTTCCTGAGCATTATGGTAAAGATTGTAGCGTGTTTTTAATTCATGGTAAGCACGTGAAGAGGCGGTGTTCCTATCGGTAGAACAACTGACACCGAGAGTTACACACAATAATATTAAAAAAATATCTACTGTTTTTTCTTTCAACTAAATACAACTTTCCGTTTCTATTATTATAAACTCGAAAAGAAGGATTTTATTGTTTCTCAGTGTCAGCAGCTATTGTTATGTGAGAAGTACGCAAAATAATAGTTTTAATAGTTTTAGCTATAAAATACATCAGGATCAGTACAAAAATAATAAACGCACCGGAAGGAACATTCAGGTAGTATGATAAAAACAGCCCTGATATACAACCTACAAAGCTAAATAAAACAGATAGAGAAATGATTTTGGAAAAGTTGACTGTGAAAAGATTGGCTGTCATTTGAGGAACAGTAATTAATGACATTAGCAGAACTATGCCTACAAGTCTAATGCTCAGTACTATTGTAATAGCTATGAATAACATCATAGAATATTCTATAAACTGTGTTGGTATTCGTCGGGTTTTGGCAAATTCTGTGTCGAATGATACAGAAATTATTTCATTGTAAAACAGAGCAAAAAATAGTATTATAACAATTGATAATATTATTAATGCAATTATATCAGTTCTGGTAATAGTAAGTATATTCCCAAAAAGATATTCTGATAGATTGGGTGCATAACCGGGTGTTAAGAAAGTCAGGACTATTCCAATAGCCATACCTAGTGACCAGAAGACTGCAATTGCCGAATCCTCTCTTACACCCTGTTTCCTTGATAACCACTGTATTCCGAATGCAGATAAGATTGAAAAAACCATGGCTGAGAGGATTGGAGGCAGAGAAAAATAAAAACCAATACCCAATCCCCCGAAAGAGGCGTGTGTTATACCTCCGCTTATGAATACCAATCGTCTGGAGACTACATAAGTGCCTATTATTCCACAGGCTATGCTTGCAAATAGACTTCCAATGACAGCATTCCGGAAAAAAGCATAATCGAATAGTTCAAGTATATTCATTATTATTTACGACGTCAGGCATGCATTTTTTGCATCCTAAGTTCATTCACAAACATCAAGACTTCATCTTTCATTTGATCCGGAACAGAAATACTTCTCATTTGCAGACTCCTTACCCATCTTGGTTTCTCCTCATCCAAAATTGTATAAAATACCTCCCTGAACTCTTCAACTTCATCTTCTTTAAATCCTGAAGAATCACGGTTCGAATATTTATCCAACTCCTCGTCATCAAAATATTCAGGCTTCTCTGCAAAAGCCGCTATAAGACTGTCCTTTTCGCATATTTCGTGGGCTCCACAACATCCGCTCTGACTTAAGTCTATAGCAGGAGGAGGTAATTCACGTTCGGTAGTATTACCCCTTTTGCGTTGTATGTAGTTAGTGATTGCTAGTGCAATAATAAAAAACAGTATTATAGCAATAAATAAAATAATAGGTTGCATGATTTTATTTCCTTTCTTCTATTACAAATCCGGCATGTTTTACATCTTCCCAGAATTTTGGATATGATTTAAATACCACATTAGGGTCGTTTATAATGATAGATTGATTAGCTATCGCACCTGGAGCAAAAGACATTGCCATTCTATGGTCATCGTAAGTGTCAATTGCCGACTCCTTTTCAGGTGTACATCTCTCACCATCCCATTCCAACATGCCTATTTCATTTTCACTGAGTATATAACCCAGTTTTTTTAATTCATTAATTAATGCTTGTACCCGGTCAGTTTCTTTTATTTTCAGACTTTGAATGCCTGAAAATAGAAAGGGTACATTTTTAAAACAACAAGTTGCAGCAAAAGTTTGAGCAAGATCTGGTTCGTTTATGAAATTATGAAAGAATTTTTTTGCTTTTTTCTTTTGACTTCTAATGATAATCCCTTCAGTTATATACTCTGTTGTTACTCCAAGATCAACAAAAAGGTTAGCTACATAAGCATCTCCCTGCATACTGTTTTCCTTTACACCCAGCAGTTTGATTTCTGATCCGGGCAGTAACGAGGCGATTTCATACCAGTATGAAGCAGCTGTCCAATCGGCCTCCACTGACATATCTATTGCGTTATAACTTTGAGGTTTTACAACAATATCGTTTCCTTCCCATTTAGCATGTACGCCACATTCAGCCATCATGCCAATTGTCAGGTCTATATAAGGTTTAGATACAATCTCTTTCTCTATGTGCATAATTAAGCCATTTTTCATTAATGGAGCAACCATTAATAAAGCAGAGATAAATTGAGAGCTTATATTACCTGATAAATACACCTCTCCACCAGTCAGCTTTTTGCCCTTAATTTTAAGAGGAGGGAATCCCTCTTTTTCTAGATATTCAATCTCAGCGCCCAATGCAGTAAGAGTTTCAACTAAAGGATGTATAGGGCGTTGATGCATTCTTTTTGATCCCTTAATGATCCACTCTCCTTCCATACCCGCCAGAAAAGCTGTAAGAAACCGCATTGCAGTTCCCGCACCTTTGATGTCGAATTGATTTGAATCAGAGTTGAATGCATCAATTATAACTTTTGTATCATCACATTCTGAAAGATTCTTGATTGGTGTAGAATTAAGACACAGTGCGTTTAATATAAGGGCTCGGTTGCTTATACTTTTTGAAGCCGGTAGCTCAATAGTTGTATTTATGGCTTTCGGCGGATGAATTTTATATTGAGAATGCATTATGACAATGGAAATTTAAAACAAAAATAATATTTTAAACCATAAGTTTTACTGATGCAGTGTACTTTTATATAGTTTTAGGGTTTAACCTGCCAATCCATATATGAATATTGATAGTATTGCAATTGGCGCTATATAACGTAAAAGGAAGATATAGAATTTCAAAAAACCGATGCCAAACTTAAGTTTGCCTTCATTGGTAATTTGTGCTGTAACCAATCGCTTATTCAGGTACCAACCAACGAATATACTAATAAACAACCCTCCTACCGGCAGCATGTATTTTGCTGAAATCATATCCAGGAAATTAAAGAAACCAGAAGAATAAGACGAGATTATACCAAGAATAATAACACCAATTGTTACTAATACAGTACTTTTCTTACGTGATATTTTGTATTCTTCGTATAAATATACTGTGACCACTTCCATTAAAGAGATTGTGGAGGTCAGTGCTGCCAGTGCCAATAGACAGAAAAACATAGAAGACCATGCCATTGATGCAGGCATTTGATTAAAAAGTTCGGGGATGGTTATAAAAAGCAATCCCGGTCCTCCGGCAACCAGTTCATTTACAATGCTGTCCGGGCTGGAGGTGAGTGCAAATGCTGCAGGAAAAATTATAATTCCGGATAGTATGGCAACCAAGGAGTCTAATGTAGAGACCTGAACAGCTGTTTTAGTCAGGTTGACGCTGTTATTAAAATAAGAACCATAAGTAATAAGGCATCCCATTCCTATTGAAAGAGAAAAGAATGCCTGTCCCATAGCATCAAGAAATACAGTATGTTTAACATGCTCGATATTCGGCTTAAAAAGGAAATTAAGTCCATCAACAGCACCTTCGAGTGTGACAGACCTGATAGCCAGAATTATTAATAACAGGAAAAGTAGAGGCATGAAAATCTTGGCGGATTGTTCTATTCCCTTTCTAACTCCTGAAATGATAAAAAATGCTGTCATCAATGCAAAGAAAATCATCCATATTATTTGTTTCATCGGGCTATTCCGGATGTTGTTAAAATGTGTGCTAAAATCTGTGACAGAAAGAAGATTACCTGTAATCGATTGAAAAAAATATATTAATGTCCACCCTGCTACTACCATATAGAAGCCCATGATAATGAACCCAGTTAGTACGCCAAGACGACCTATCCATTTCCAGGGCGTACCGGGTGCAAGTTTATGAAAAGCGCCTGCAGTATTTGCACGAGCAGATCTTCCAATAATAAACTCGCTCATCATTACCGGAATGCCAAAAAAGAGTATACATGCAATATATACAAAAATAAATATGGCACCCCCTCCATCCGCAGTCTGACTTGGGAATCTCCAGATATTTCCAAGCCCCACAGCTGACCCCGCTGCTGCAGCTACGACACCTATCTTAGAAGCAAATGTTACTCTCTTTATATTCTCCATTCAGCACCTGTTTTGGTGTCTTTTATTTCAACTCCTACTGCTTTTAATTCATCACGTATTTTGTCTGAAGTACTCCAGTCTTTATTTTCACGCGCAGTCATTCTAATATCCAGAATTAAACTCATTAATCCTTCAATAACATTTCCGCCTGACAAGATTTTTGTTTCATCTGTAAGACCCATTATGTCAAAAACAAAGGTGTGCATTAAATTCTTTAGTTTTTCCAGGTCCTCGGATGTAATTGTTTCGCTGTTGTCGTTACATGAGTTTATAATACGTACAGCATCAAACAAATGAGCAATTAATACCGGACTGCTGAAATCATCATCCATTGCAGCATAACAGTTTTTTTCCAGTTTGTCTATATCCACAGATGATACATCAGAAGGGTTGATTTTATCAAGAGTTGCCAAACTGCCCATAAGTTTTTTATATCCCTTCTCAGCTGCCTGTAGTGCTTCATTTGAGAAATCAAGAGTATTTCTGTAATGAGACTGCAACATAAAGTATCGCACTGTCATTGGAGAATATCCTCTTTCAAGTAATGGATGGTCTCCGGTAAACAACTCTTTAGGCAGGAAGCCGTTTCCTGCTGATTTTGACATTCTAACTCCATTTACAGTCAACATATTGGTGTGGAGCCAATATTTCACCGGTTCGTTGTGGTGACAAGCTTTAGACTGTGCTATCTCGTTTGTGTGGTGAGTAGCTTGCAAATCCATACCACCACCATGTATATCAAATGTGGTACCAAGATATTTAGTGCTCATGGCAGAGCATTCAATATGCCAACCGGGAAATCCCATTCCCCATGGTGATGGCCACTGCATAAGTGTTTCAGGCTTTGCAGCAATCCATAAAGCAAAGTCAAGCCGCCCATGTTTCTCGTCCTGACCGCTTAGCTCACGCGTTCCTTCCAGTAAGTCCTCAAGCTTTCTGTTGGTGAGTATCCCATAGTCAAAATCTTTACTATATTTTTCAACATCAAAATATACTGATCCATTAATTTCATAAGCAAATCCGGCATCCAGTATTTCTTTTATCATCTCAATCTGCTCAATAATATGACCCGTTGCAGTGGGCTCAATACTTGGAGGGAGAGTATTAAAAAGAGATAATACTTCACGAAAGCCAAGAGTGTATTTCTGTACAATCTCCATTGGCTCAAGCTGTTCGAGTTTAGCTCTCTTAGCAAACTTGTCATCACCTTCATCTCTGTCACCTTCAAGATGCCCGGCATCAGTAATATTACGAACATATCGTACCTTATAGCCTAAATGAAGAAGATATCTGTAAATCAAGTCAAAAGAGATAAATGTACGGCAATTTCCCAAGTGAATATCACTATATACAGTAGGTCCGCATACATACATCCCCACAAAAGGTGTGTGGATTGGTTTAAACGGCTCTTTTTTTCTGCTTAGTGTATTATAAACTTCTAAGTTGTTGCACTTTAATCCATCCATGTCAATTTGATTATTTTGTATAGAATTACAAAAATACAAATTTAAGTGTTAACTCTTTTAGATTTAATAAAAAAAAGAAAAAAGTCAAATTATCTTATCACTCTTACGCATAATTTTAATACTTTTGCGCTCTCATAATATTAACGTTTATTCAAACTCTTTGTATGTCACGTAAAATTTTACTTACGATAGCACTTTTTTGTGTAATCAGTGCTACACATAGTCAAAACCTTCAATTACATTTTGATCCGCGCAATTCACTATATGGTGATGAAGTTTCAGGTGTTAACTACCTGACAGCAACATTTGAATTTTATAAACCGGATAAATGGGGAAATACCTTTATGTTTGTAGACTTCGATTTTAGCTTCAATAAAGCTAATCCGGGGTTAGTTTACGGTGAAATTGCCAGAGAATTTAAGATTGGTGATTTTCCATTACTTCCACATATTGAATATAATGGAGGGCTCGGCTTGGTAAGAGGTACAGGCAGTGGCTTTTCGATACCAGGCGCATATCTGGCGGGGTTTGGATATCCATTTCAGCTTGGTAATTTTTATATGAACACTTATCTTGCCTACAAACTAAATGCATTCGAACAGGCAAGTAACGATGTACAATGGACAGTTACCTGGAATGCCAGCTTTGCGGGGAACAAGCTCTCGCTGGGTGGGTTTATGGATCTTTGGACTGAAGATAAATCGTTCACAGAGGGAAGTGATGCCAGCGGTAAAAAAGTTGTTTTGCTTAGTGAACCTCAAATATGGTATAATATTACACCAAATTTTTCGCTTGGCAGTGAAATAGAATTAAGCTATAATTTTGTGAATAAATTTGCCGAAAGCAAATTTTACGCAATACCAACCTTGGCAACCAAATGGTTTTTTTAATAATTAATAAGTAGAAAAGAGATTATGCTTGAAAAGATATTTAAATTAAAGCAACACAAGACAACTGTACGAACAGAATTAGTAGCAGGTGTTATTACCTTTTTAACTATGTCGTACATTCTGGTTGTGAATCCAAATATATTGAGTGCTTCAGGAATGGATAAGGCAGCTTTGTTTACTGCAACTGCTCTTGCAAGTGTCTTAGGTACTCTGTTTATGGCTTTTATACCTAATCTGCCTATTGCACAAGCTCCTGGAATGGGACTTAACTCATTTTTTGCGTTCTCAGTTGTACTGGGTCTCGGGTACTCATGGCAGATGGCTCTTACGGCAGTATTCATCGAAGGTATCATATTTTTGATTCTTACTTTCTTTAATGTGCGGGAAATGATAGTGAAAAGTATCCCAAGTACTATAAAAGATGCAATTCCGGTAGGAATTGGTCTTTTCATCACTTTCCTTGGTTTGCAAAACGCAGGACTGATAGTAAGAGATGAAAATACAATGTTAACTCTTGGAGCTATGTCTGACCCTCATATTTGGGTTGCATCACTTGGACTTATCCTTACTGCAGTTTTGTATTTCAAGAAAGTTTACGGAGCTTTCCTTATAGGTATAGTTGCTGCAACTGTTTTTGCTTTGATATTAGGTTTGGTTCAGATGCCCACAGGTAGTCTGGTGTCATTACCACCCGATATATCTCCAATTTTCATGAAATTTGAATGGAGTAATATTTTCACACTCGATATGTTGATTGTTGTATTTACTTTCCTGTTTGTGAATCTGTTTGATACAATAGGAACATTATTGGGTGTTGCTTCAAAAATTGGTCTTACCGATAAGGATGGAAGCTTTCCTCAAATCAAGAAAGCTCTTTTTGCAGATGCACTTGGAACAACCTTCGGAGCTGTTTTGGGTACAAGTACAGTGACATCTTATGTTGAAAGTGCGTCAGGTGTAGCAGCCGGCGGTAGAACAGGTTTAACAGCACTTTCTACTGCAATAATGTTTTTCCTGGCACTGTTTCTTGCTCCTCTATTTTTAATGGTGCCCGCTTCAGCAACCGCTCCTGCATTAATATTAGTGGGACTTTTTATGATAACCTCTGTTGTTAAAATTAATTTCAATGATATGACAGAAGCATTGCCTGCTTTTCTGACAATTGTTATGATGCCTTTTGCATTCAGCATTGCTCAGGGAATTGTATTTGGAATGCTGTCTTTCGTATTACTAAAAGCTTTAAGCGGAAAATGGAAACATATTTCTGTTACAATGTGGGTTATATTTGTGTTGTTCGTCATTAAACTAGTGCTGGATGGTATGCAAGTTCTTTAGAATGCATGTAAAACGATAAAGTGAGTGTTTTAGAGTCTTTACTAAATCCAAGAATTATTCGTTTGTTTTTTACGTATGTAATTGCTACTTTTGCACTCTGATACAAATAATTAACTCATAGTATAACAATAACAAATATTTATGGCAACAACCGCTGATTTCAGAAACGGCATGTGCATCGATCTGGACGGTCAATATTACTTTATTACTGAATTTCTTCATGTAAAACCAGGCAAAGGAGCAGCATTCGTTCGTACAAAACTTAAAAATGTTACTACCGGCAGGGTGTTAGAAAAAACATTCAATTCGGGTGTAAAAGTAGAAGAAGTGCGCATTGAAAGAAGACCATTTCAATATCTATATAGAGATGATATGGGATATAATTTTATGAATACTGAAACATTTGAGCAGATTCCTATTCCCGGTGAACAGATTGAGGGTGTACAATTTCTTAAAGAAGGTGATATTGTAGAAGTACAAATTCATGCAGAAAGCGGCACCATTCTTACAGCTGAGATGCCTGTACATGTAGTTCTTGAAGTGACATACACAGAACCGGGCATTAAAGGTGATACAGCAACAAATGCTCTAAAACCTGCCACTCTTGAAACAGGTGCTGAGGTAAGAGTACCTCTCTTTATTGATACAGGTGAGAAAATCAAAATTGATACTCGAAATGGCTCTTATGTAGAAAGAGTTAGGGAATAATTGAGAAATTTATTATCACTTATAATTGGAGTTGTTCTTTTAGAGCAGCTCTTTTTTTTGACTTAAATCAGAGCTATTTTGGCCGAAGATCGCTTATACATAGCTTATCTGTACATAAGCTATGTATAAGCGATCTATAAGTGATCTAAAGCCGAGGTGCATATAATCCCCAAACGATATTACAATTCGCAAACATTCAATTACTATCGGTGTGTTAATAAGTAAATACTTTTATGTATATTTGCTCTGTTAAAGAGAGACAGCCATCATGAGTAAGTTAAGCATAAAACAGTGGGCAGAGGAAGATCGACCCAGAGAAAAGTTATTGTTGAAAGGAGTTTCAACGCTATCAGATTCAGAATTAATAGCAATACTTATAGGTTCGGGTAACAGTGAACAAAGTGCAGTTGAACTTGCTAAAAGTATATTAAGGGAGGCTGATAACGACCTGAACAAACTTGCCAGGATGAGTGTGACTGATTTAATAAATGGGTTTCGTGGAATAGGAGAGGCAAAGGCCGTAACAATAACAGCTGCCCTTGAGCTTGGAAGAAGGAGAAAAGCCCGTGAGCCGGTTAAACGAAGGAAAATCACTTCATCCAGATTAGCTTATGAAGAGTTTATACCTGTACTCACTGACTTGAACCATGAAGAGACATGGGCACTTCTAACAGACAGGTCTAATAAAGTGATAACTTCAATTCAGGTAAGCCGAGGTGGAATATCAGGAACAGTTGTTGATATCAGACTTATACTTCGTGAAGCTTTAAATTATTACGCTTCAGGTATATTTTTAGGTCATAATCATCCCTCTGAAAACTGCAGACCCAGTCCACAAGATACACAAATTACTAAAAAACTGAAAGAAGCAGCACGTTGGATGGATATAGTACTGCTCGATCATATAATAGTTTGTGGAGACAATTATTTTAGTTTTGCTGATGAAGGAATCATCTGACAAAGTAAACAATTAAGCCATATTTCGGTTAAATAGAAAACATTTGATTATGAACGAAGAATTACAAGCTTTACAAGATAAAATAGTGGTCATGCTGCGTACATGTTATGACCCTGAGATTCCGGTTAATATTTACGATTTAGGTATGATTTATGATGTGGATGTTGATGAAGAAAATAATGTAGCCATTGAAATGACATTCACATCGCCTGCCTGTCCTGCTGCCGACTTCATTTTAATGGATGTTCAAATGAAGGTAGAATCAATTGAGGAGGTAAACAATGTGAATATTAATCTAACTTTTGACCCTCCTTGGGATCAATCAATGATGAGTGAAGAAGCACTTCTGGAATTGGGAATGATGTAATCGGTCAATATACTCTGAAAAACAATAGAAGTGAGCAAAAAAGTATATTTCCTTGCAGATGCCCATCTTGGTTCTAAATCACACCGTGATTCACTGGAAACAGAGCGCAAGTTGTGTCGTTGGCTTGATTTTGTTAAGAAAGATGCCGATTCAATCTATTTGATGGGAGATATTTTCGATTACTGGTTTGAATACAGATATGTGGTTCCAAAAGGTTTCACCAGACTACTTGGTAAGATTGCAGAAGTGACTGATTCAGGTGTTGATGTACATTTTTTTATCGGGAATCATGATATCTGGCTTACGGATTACCTGACAACCGAATGTGGAATGATTCTTCATTTCGAACCATTAATAGTTGATATTTCAGGTAAAAAGTTTTTCCTTGCTCATGGAGATGGGATGGGAGACGATTCCAGATCATTCAACTTTCTTAGAAGGGTATTTCATAGTAAATTCTTGCGAAAATGTTTCTCTGCAATTCATCCAAGGTGGACTATTCCATTGGCACATGCCTGGTCAGGCAGTAGTCGCGAAAAAGGGGGTATTATAGATTATTTGGGTGAGGATAATGAATATCTTATTCGTTTTTCAAAGGAGAAATTAAAAAATAATCCTGATATAAACTATTTTATTTTTGGTCACCGTCATATATTACTCAATTTGCCAATTAGTGAACAGAGTAGGGTGGTAATACTTGGTGACTGGATAACTCTGTTTTCTTATGCCGAATTTGATGGTGAGTCTCTTCAGCTGAAAATATGGGAAGCTAAGTCCAAGAACTAAAATTGTGATAAAAGTTATTTGTTATCTGAGTTTTTTAAAGAAATCCCAAATCACAATTCCGGCTGTAACTGAAACATTAAGTGAGTGTTTGGTTCCGTATTGAGGTATTTCTATACAGCCATCTGAAGAGTTAACCACGTGTTGATCTACACCATGCACCTCATGTCCTAAAACAATTGCATATTTTTTATTTTTATCAAGCATTATTGTTTCCAATGATTGACTGTTTTCTGCTTGTTCTATAGAATATACAATATATCCTTCCTGTTTTAATAATTCCAGAGCGGACATAGTATCTTTGAAATATCTCCATTTAACAGAATCTTCAGCTCCAAGGGCTGTTTTGTGTATTTCAGCGTTGGGAGGTGTAGCAGTAATGCCACATAATATTATTTCTTCTACTCTAAATGCATCAGATGTACGGAAAACAGAGCCAATATTATTCTGACTTCTGACATTGTCAAGTACAACTACAAGTGGGATTTTTGATGCCTGCTGGAACTCTTGTATAGTTATTCGATTAAGTTCCTCAAGCTTTAATTTTCTTCTTTTCATTATTATTTGATTCTCCTCTTGAAATCTTCTTTTTTAATGTAAAAATTTATTTAATAAGAAACCTTACAAGAAACCACAAATGATGCAAAAGAGTAGATACATGCCCGTAATGTTTCACCATAATCAAGTATCTTTCTTTAAGCGATTTACTCCTGTTTGTGGTAGTCATTCCTTCATTCAGGTAGTTTATCAAAATATGATTTGTATTGATAATGGTCTCTGACTTTTTCAACATGCGTATCGACCAGTCAAAATCAGATGAGAAATGATAACTAAGGTCGTAAGGTTCTGCAATTTCACGTCTCACAATAAATGCCTGATGACATACCAGCATACCTTGTTTAAAGCTTCTCCACGTAAGTTTTTCAGGAGTTTTAAGTCTCCTCATGTGAAGGAACTTGCCGTTAATATCTACTATTGCCGTCTCTCCATAAAATATGTCAGCTGTATTGTTAGATTGCATTATCAATTTAACTGTGTTCTCATTAAAGAAGGTGTCGCCTGCATTCAGGAAACAGAGATAATCTCCTGTCGCCATTTTAATCCCCTTATTCATTGCATCATACAGTCCCTGATCCGGTTCACTTATCCATTTCATTTTATCACCTTCAAGTTTTTTTATCAGGCTAATGGTATTGTCTGTAGACTTTCCATCCACAACAATATGTTCTATATCGGAATACGATTGAGAACGTACACTTTTCAAAGTTCTTTCTAGAGTTTGTTCTGCATTATATGTAACTGTTATTATGGATAATTTATTCATTTTCTGGCGTAGATTGCAATAAATGGAGATAAATATTTGCCCTTAAAAGGGAATAGTTTAACAACATAGCTAAGCATCTTAATCCATTTTCTCTTTTTAATATTCTCAGGTTTAGGTTCTAACCAAAGCATCGGTTTTCCAATATATTCAACAACAACATCGCTGAAATTAAACTGATTCATAATCTTCTCAATATAGGGTATTTCCATTGATTTTAAATTATGAGCATCCAGATTTTGTCTGTCAAACTTCCGCTGAATCATTCCATTCAGACCAAGAAAATTGGGGATAAGGATAAGTAACTTACCTTTATCAGAAAGCATATCTATGTGGCGACTAATAACATCCTGTGTATTTTCGAAATGCTCAATAAATCCATAAGAGAAAACTACATCATATTTTTTGTCTGATGAGAATGCAAAAAAATCACTTTCAATACATTTGATTGTTTCAGGAGGTAAGCCATTGATCTGTTCGAAGTTTCGTACAATCTTTTTATTAATGTAATAATCCAAAATCGTAACATCCTTAATACCTCTTCGAAAGAATGTAGTAGCAAACACTCCCGGGAAACCGCCTATCTCAATAAAGTTTTCACTTTCAGCAAGTAATGGTATATACTTTTCGAATACAACTTTTTCAGGAACTTTGTCGTATTGATAGTTACTCCAGTAATTGTCCCAATACTCCTTATCAGTAATTTTGTTTTTCTCAGTAATTTCCATAGATCTGCTTGTATTGATTTGCCACACTGCTCATGCTGTATTTCTTTAGTACTTTTCTTCTTGCATTTATTGACAGCTGTTTATAGTCAGCCTTAAAAAGTGGCCATTCGATACCCTCTGCCAAATCTTCTGAGTTTTTATATTTAGCTACATATCCATTTTCCCGGTGATCTATCATCTCAGGAACCCCTCCCGTATCGAAACCAATGCAGGGAATTCCGCATGCCATAGCTTCCATAATTGTATTTGGAAGATTGTCTTGTAATGATGGTGAAACAAAAAGATCGGCAGCGTTGTATAGCTCGGGCATATTTTCAGAAGGAATATAACCCATACTTCTAAACGGTAAGTGGAATTGGTCTATTTCATTACTGCGATTCCCGGCGATAATAAAAAGTACTTTTTCAGAAAGATGTGTCATTAGTTTTGTTGATTCAACTAAATAATCCATCCCTTTACGCTTGTCGGAAGCTTTTACTGATGCGAAAAGTATTATTTTTTTTTCAGCAGGTAAACCAAGACTTTTGCGAATTGTATTCTTGTCCATCGGACGGTAAATCTGTGTATCAATGGGATTAGGTATTGAAACTACATTATGCTCACTGGTAAGAGGGCTTTTTAACGCTAAATCTTTCAACCAATTGCTGCATGCAACAAAACTGATCTTGCCTTTTCCGTAATTTGAGTGTTTCCTATCGAAAATTATTCGAGACAGATCTTTTGCTGAGTCTCTTTTTAAAAATGGGCAATGTCCACAGCCTGTTGTATAAGCTGTACAACTTCCTGCATAATGACATATTCCGGTAAATGGCCACATATCATGCATAGTCCACACAACCTTTTTACCGGATTGTAGTATTTTTCCTATCTCTTTAATTGATAACAAACCCTGGTTAATCCAATGTAAATGAATGATATCAGCATTCCTGAATTCGTCGAGATCAGTAATTGATGTGCCTGTGTTTGCAATAGAAATATCAAAAAGATTTTTTCGGGAAAGCTGATTGTACAGAAAAATATCACCCCTTTCTCTATAAAAATTACATTGGTTTATAAATTCCTTTCCAACCTCAATAACATCAGGATTGCCAGATTTTTTATTTATAACTGCCATTCTAACATTTTCTCCTTCAGACTTTAATGCGCTCATAAGTCGGTAGGCCGCAATTGCTCCTCCTCCATGTATGTCTGATTTGCTGATTATTAGGATGTTCATAAACTATCTGCTTCTTAAAAATCTGTTTATCCTCCTTTTCGCTTTTGCTCCAAAAGAATTTGTGAGTCCGTAATATTTTTCAAATGCTTTTCTTGCTGACTTGTTTTCAATTATCTCAGGGATTTCAATATTCAATTTCCCTTTAAACAAATCAGTGCTATATATTTCATCACTTCCGCTGTGAATACCGCTGCCATCAAAACCAATATTTTGTACAAGTGATTTTCCTGCATTTAAAGATAGCATATCATTCAGGAAAAGTGTTGCATTCCATCTGATTGCCCATGAGTCATTTTCCCCGTTAACCTGCCTTTTTAACATCCGTGTATAGGGATATTTCCCGTTAAAATCAAACTGTTTTGAAAGTTTTCGTCTCTTTATCTCGTTTAGTAATTCTTGTCCGTCAGGATTAAATATTTGCCATGCTCTTTTCCAGGTTGCCCAGCCCCAGCTTCCAATCCATTTAATCAGAAAAGCTTCAGGCAATCCCTTTATAGGGTAGCAAAATCCATGAATGTGTCCAATTTTCTCTTCATTCTCAAACCTTTCCAAAGCTTCATTCATAAAACTGAGGAATTGAGGTGCAGTAATCAGATCATCTTCCAGAACAATAACTTTACCATACTCATTAACAATCCGGGTCACCCCTTCAATTATATTTTTTGCAAGGCCTATATTATGAGGATTTTCTACAATGTGGATTTTTTTTAAACCATCAATAGAGTGAATTAGTTTACGTACTTTGAGTACTTCATTTTTGTCTGATTTACTTTTATATCCATCAGAATAGATGTAGAGTTCGGTTTCACTGCAAAGCTCATTGTTCATCAAGGCTTCGAGAGTTTGTCGTGTGTGAGATGGACGGTTATAAGTAAACAGTAGTACAGGTGCAAGGGACATATACAACAGATATATTTCGGAACTAAATTATTTACAAAGATAATGAATTACTTCAAACAGAAAGCCACACCCTTTCCTCATTTGTATTCAACCTTCACATAGGGTATGTTACCTATTTCAGAAGCTAATACAGAAAAAGAGCTGCCTGAAGAACCAATTATTTTTTGTGTGCGTGACAAGACATAGAGATCCACCAGAGCATCCTGCACTCCTTGAGATGTGTGACGTAAAACAGGCTCCCAAAAGGTGATTATTCGGTCACCGAAAATTGATGTAAGCCTTTCCTTCTCTTCTTGTGAGTCAGAGGCAAGATAGAAAAGTACAGATTTGTCCATTTCTAATTCATCTCTCATTAGTTGGATGAATAATTCTGTGGGGCTGTTTTTTATTGAAGCTCTATTATCTGTCCTGCGAATGTGTACGCCTATCGTTTTGGATGAAAAATCTTTACACCGATTGTTGATTTTTTCCTGAAGCTCATCAATTGGGATGAAAGAAGTAAAGCTTTTTTCTGTTTCTCCTTTATGAAATTGCAAGCAAGCTGACATAAAGGTTTTTTTATAAGACAATACCCATTTTTGAAAATCGAAACCTCTGTAAGTCTTTTGTGTAACCTCATCTTCATGCAAACAGGTGTCATAATATATTTTTTGAAAGATGTTTGGTATAAAGAAGTTCTTTTTTCGTGGGCGGTCATTAAATACGTAATCTAATAAATTAGCTTCACGTAATGTCAATCGCGGAATCTCTAAAGGTCGGAACAATTGATCAAAAGAACAGTTAAGTCCTTTGTCTTTATACCATATTGCAGTGGAGTATAAATCTGTCGTATCTCTTGTCAGGACAATTAACGCCTCTAAAGCTTTCATCCTGTTAGCCAGGCCGCCGTATGGTATAAGAGTTAATTTCAAAATTCCGTCTTATTAGATAAGGTGTTTCTTTCAAGAACATGTAAATCAACATGTTGTCCAACCTCAATCCCTTTAAGCGATAATTGCTCTCTGGTAGTTTCATAAGCCAGCTGCGGACTGTTATTGTCACCACTCAGATGACAGAGCCATATATTACGTAGATTGGCAGAAAAATTATTTGCAATAAACTCTGCTGTCTGACGATTGCTTAAATGACCGGTGCCGGAGGTTATCCTGCGTTTCAAGTGCCAAGGGTATTTGCCGTTGAGAAGCATCTCTTCATCGTAATTACTCTCAATTACCAGCTGATTAGCTTTGCATATATATGTTGCCACCTCTTCCGTGATTGCACCCACATCAGTGGCCAGTGTCATTTTTTGTCCCCCAAATTCCATAAAATAACCAGCATTATCATTACTGTCATGAGGTACATCAAATGGTGTTATTCGCAGATCCTCAATTTGAAAGGTTTTACCTTTCTCAATGTACTTGGTAGAACCATTCAAATTGCTGCTTATAAGGGTGTTGTTTCTTATTGCTTTATGGACTTCGCGAGTGGCATACACAGGTATGTGAAATTTTTCTGCCAGATGTCCCACCGATTTAATATGGTCGTAGTGATCGTGTGTTATAAGTACAGCCACTATTGAAGTGATATCCACACCATGTTCAGCAAGTCTTTTCTTGATTACACGGGGGCCGATTCCGGCATCTATAAGAATTCCGTAGTATGTATTCCCCAAATAGTAACAATTGCCGCAACTACCGCTGCTGAGGCTGAAAAAAGAGAATCGCTCCGACGGAAAAAGTTTGTACTGCATAATTAATTACAAAGATAGCAAGTTTTTATCGAAATAGCGTGTAATATGTTCATGCAGATGTACACGATCAGGGCCTGTCATATTATGTTCGTGACCGGGGTAAACAAACATGTCAGGATGTTTTCCTGCTTTTATACAAGCTTTTATAAATTGAGAGCTGTGTTGCATTACCACAATTGGATCTTCATCTCCGTGAATTATCAGTAAATCCGATTGTAAATTGTCGGCTTTGTTAATTAAACTAGTGTTTTCATATCCTTCGGGATTTTCTTGTGGTTGATCCATATATCTTTCGCCATACATAACTTCATAATATTTCCAGTCAGTCACAGGTCCTCCGGCTACACCAACCTTGAAAACATCAGGATAACGAAGCAGCATGTTTATAGTCATAAATCCTCCATAGCTCCAGCCGTGAATTCCCATTTTATCAGTATCCACATAAGGGAGTGATTTAAGAAATTCTACTCCTTTCATCTGGTCCTTTGACTCTTCTATACCCAACTGTCGGTGAGTTATATTTTCAAATTCAAAGCCTCTAAAGGCAGTGCCCCGGTTATCCAAAACAAATACCAGGTATCCTTTTTGTGCCATATACATTTCCCAACCACCGGACCCATATCGCCATCGGTTGCTAACCATTTGAGAATGTGGTCCGCCATATACATAAACAGCTACAGGATATTTCTTATTTTCATCGAAATCTGCAGGCTTTATTAGTCGGTAGTAAAGATCACTCGTCTCGTCAGCTGCTTTAATTTTCCCAACTTCTACATTAGGTATATTATATCCTTCAAATGGGTTATCGGCATAAGCAAGTAGTTCTGATTTTTGATTGCGTGTGTTAATCAAGCTGACTTTACCCGGATTGTCATGAGATGAAAAGCGATCTATCAAATATTTTCCTGATAAGCTGAGTGATGCCGAATGTATTCCCGGCATTGAACTGTGTTGCGTTATTTTCCCACTCTTCAGATTTACGCTATAGATATGGCGTTCAAGTGGAGTTGGATTAGTTGAGATAAAATAAAGATTAGTTCCTTTATCATCAAAACCAATAACATCAGTCACTTCCCATTCACCGGCTGTAAGCTGTTTTATCAAATTTCCTGAAGTGTTATATAAATACAGATGGTTAAATCCATCTCTTTTACTCTGCCATATAAATTGATCAGTCTTATTTGTTACAAATAACAGAGGGGTTTGAGGTTCAACATACTTAGGATGACTTTCTTCAAATATCATCTTAACTAAATCACCGGTTGTGGCATTATAACGATTAAGCTTCATCTGATTTTGGGCTCTGTTGAGCTCAGCTACATAAATATATTCACCGTCAGGACTCCACGAAACGTTGGTAAGATAGTGATCATCAGGAACTCCTGTTTTGAGATATACAATTTCCTGCTTTCTTATGTCATATACTCCAATTGTAACATGGTGACTATCCATTCCTGCCATAGGATATTTAATGGATTTTAGTTCTGCTACCTTTGCCGACATATTAACAATCGGGTAGGAGGTAACCATGGTCTCATCCATTCTGTAAAAAGCAATTTTATCGCTCGCCGGTGACCAAAAAATACCGCTATTGATTCCAAACTCATTTCTGTGAACAGCCTGACCGTTTAATATGTCTGTATTAGTTTCTTTAGTTACCTGCTTTTCGTTTTCGTAATTATCCAGAAAATAGAGATTATTCCCTTTTGTATAAGCCAATAATTCGTTATTTGGCGATAAAGTGTGATTTTCACTCGACTCGGGGTAACTGAAATAGTTATTTACAGTTTTATGATTGTAATCGTATGTTCCTGTTCCGTTTCCTGTGTAAAATCGTGCTAAAGAGCCTCCTTCAGGTGAAAAAGATATAGAGTTTATTATATTCTCACTTCCCTTTAATTTTTCCTGAATATCACTATAAGAAAGAAGATATGATTTCTCGTTAAACTTACCCGGGTCATCATAAATCCATACAGAGTCATTTTCAATTTCTGCCAGACTGTTGCCGTTCCATTGAAATCTTTTTGGTATCCGCGGAGTGTATTTACTGTATTCATTCCCGCCCGGAATGAGTTGTTCCAGAGTGAATTTGTAATCTGACTGAGCTGATATATCTTTACAAATGCTAAGTATTAAAAAGAGTGTAAATATGAAATGCTTATGCATAATCAAAAAGTATTTTTGGTGAGTTCTTTAATGGTTTTGTTATAGTTATCAATCATATCTTTTATAACCATCGAAGCAGGAATAATCTCTTTGATATCCGACGCAATTTGTCCAATCTCTAATTCTCCTTCTGAAAGGTCCCCTTCAAAAATACCTCTTTTCGAACGTCCCTTTCCAAGAAATGTACGTAATTCTTCAGCTGTAGCTCCTTGGTCTTCCATTTCTTGAACCTGTTGGTAAAATTGATTCTTAATTAAACGTACAGGTGTTACTTTTTTTAGTGAGATTGTAGTGTCACCTTCATTTAAAGTAATACATTTTTGTTTAAAAGCATCACTGGCGGAGCTTTCTACAGTAAGAGCAAAACGAGTGCCTACCTGAACTCCTTCTGCACCCAAAGCAAATGCTGCAGCCATTGATTCACCCGAGGAAATGCCCCCTGCTGCAATTAAAGGTAAGTCAGTTGCTTTCCTTACTTGAGGTATAAGTGTTAATGTTGTTGTTTCTTCTCTCCCGTTGTGACCTCCGGCTTCGAACCCTTCAGCAACAATTGCATCAACACCTGCTTCTGTGGCTTTTAAAGCAAACTTAGAGCTGGAAACTACATGGGCAACCAAAATCCCTTCTTTTTTAAGCCTAGACGTCCAGGTTTTAGGATTTCCTGCTGACGTAAAGATAATTGGCACCTTCTCCTCTATAACTATTTGCATTATCTCCTCTATTTGAGGATACATAAGAGGTATGTTAACTCCAAACGGTTTATTCGTAGCATTTTTACATTTTAGAATATGTTCGCGTAAAGTGTCCGGATGCATTGATCCGGCTCCTATCAAGCCTAATCCGCCTGAATTACTAACAGCTGATGCAAGTTTCGAGCCGCTGCACCATACCATACCGGCCTGAATAATAGGATATTCGATCCCAAAAAGGGAACACACTCTGTTTCTGCCCATAACAATTTTATTGAAATTAATCCGGGTCTGCCTGATAGAAGTTCTATATCTATAAAATAAGGCTTCCCTGATACAAAGATAACAATATCTCCATTTTAATTAAAGTCATCTTATAATCTGATTTTTTTTAGTAGCTTTGTATAAACTTCTAAACTCAATTACAGATTTTATGAATGTCCTTATTCTTGGATCAGGTGGCCGGGAGCACGCTATGGCGTGGAAAATTCGAAAGAGTAGTTATTTGAATAATTTGTACATAGCTCCCGGAAATGCAGGAACTGCTGCGCTAGGAACAAATGTCCCCTTCAACGTAACTGATTTTGCATCATTAAAGGAATTCTCTTTAAGTCATGATATAGATATGATAGTTGTAGGACCCGAAGATCCTCTGGTTCAGGGTGTAAATGACTTTTTCCACGAGGATGAGGACATCTGTCACATAGCAGTAATAGGTCCTTCACAAGAGGGAGCTCAACTTGAAGGCAGTAAAGATTTTGCCAAAAAATTCATGCAGCGTCATAACATACCTACAGCGCGTTATAAGACTGTAACATTGGATAATATTTTTGAAGGTAACTCATTTCTTGATTCACTTTCATCACCTTATGTCCTTAAAGCTGATGGTTTGGCAGCAGGAAAAGGTGTGCTTATCATAGACGATGTGAACTATGCCAAACAAATGCTTTGGGAAATGTTAAACGGTAAATTTGGAAATGCCGGTAATAAGGTTGTCATAGAGGAGTTTTTATCAGGTATTGAGTGCTCTGTATTTGTTCTATCTGACGGATCTTCATTTAAGATTTTACCTGTTGCAAAAGACTACAAGCGGATTGGAGAAGGTGATACAGGCTTGAATACAGGCGGAATGGGTGCCATATCTCCTGTGCCTTTTGCTGATGACAATTTTATGGAAAAGGTAAGAACCACAATCGTAAAACCAACCGTTGAAGGATTGCGGAAAGAAAATATAGATTATAAAGGCTTTATCTTTATTGGATTAATCAATGTAAACGGTGATCCTAAAGTGATTGAATATAATGTACGAATGGGAGACCCTGAATCTGAGGTAGTATTGCCATTGATAAAATCAGACTTGCTTGAGCTTTTTATAGGTGTGGCTACAGAGACATTGGATCAGAAAGTACTTGAAATTGAAGATAGATGTGCTGCAACGGTTATGATGGTTTCCGGCGGTTATCCTGAAGCTTATGAAAAAGGTAAGGTTATAACAGGATTAAATACAATAATGGATAGTACAGTTTTTCATGCCGGAACAACTACTCTTAATGGCGAAGTAGTTTCTGCAGGGGGACGGGTGCTGGCAGTAACCTCTTTCGGCAACAATATGAATGAAGCATTGGAAACTTCATATAAAAATATTCGGAAGATAAATTTTGAAAAAAGCTATTACCGAAAGGATATTGGTTTCGATCTCCAGTCCCATAGTTAAACTATCAGCTAATGCATCCCGTTGTAAAATCCTTTCGTGAAAATTTCGTTGAAGGGCGTTTTGTAATTCTACTTAATACCCTTTTAGTAATTGGAATGAGGATATTACTCTACAAGAATTGTGGATTGCCGGAGATTTATAATACCGACGATAATTACCTTTGGAAACCTGTAGCTCACCTTTTTGAAGATCCTTTAATTTCACTGTCTGCTTCAACTATATCGGTAATAATTATTTCATGGATTCTATTTAGTATAAACAATAGGTATAGTCTTATTCGTTCCCGTTCAAACCTGCCATATACAGTACCCCTGTTTTTATTAAGTTTGCATCCCTACTTGCTGGTAATGACCGGCAACTATATTGCAATTATTATCATACTTATTGCGCTAACTCCTTTGCTGGAGTCTTATCAGAAGCCTGATTCATACCTGTATTCTTTCAGATCTTCTATTCTGATAGCTGTGTCATCACTATTTCAAATATATGCACTAATACTAATACCTTTATGGTGGAGAGGGGAGAAGTCGATGCGTGGTCCACAACTTAACTCTTTTCTTGCATCACTGTTTGGTGTTCTTCTAGTTTATGTAACAATGTTTTCCTTCTATTTTGTATCAGACAATATTTCCGATTTTCTGCAGCCAATGCACTATTTTATCGCTTTTTCTATACCGGACATACCTGATTACTCCATTTTTGAATGGGTGGCAATTTTTATTGTTGCAGTAATCTTTATCATTAATATAATTCTCAGTGCAAAAGAATATGTACGCGACAAGGTGTTGACACTTAGCCTGATGAGGTTTATTGTGTATATGGTAGTTGTTCTGTTGTTACTGCAAATATTATTTTGGAAAGAGACACTATTCTATCTCATTCTCTCTGTTACTCTTCTATCTTTCCTTAGTTCTTATTTATACTCTAAAACAACATCCAAAACGGATATTTATATTGCTTATTCATTATTGTTCTTATTGATACTTTTTTATCTTTCACAATATTTTCCTCAAACTTTTTTAATTGGATGATAGCTTAAAAACAATAATCAGTTTTAAGTTGTTAATTATATAAGTTCTTCTGATTATCAGAAGAATAAAGCTATTAAAACTGGGACAAATATGAAAAACAACAGATTTAATAAATTACTTCTAATTCTCACAATCGTAATTTTTTCTGCTTGTGGCAGCTCAATGTCTGTTGCAGAAAAAGAGCAATTAGTTGCTGAAATTGATAATGGTATAAAGGAATCTGATTTTACATTTAAAGCTACTTATGCACATCCAACAGGTTTCAAATCAGTTTATCTTTCTCCATTTTATGATGTAAAAATATCAGCTGATACTGTTAAGGCTTATCTGCCTTACTATGGAAGAGCTTATACTGCAACCCTAGATCCAAGTAAAGGGGGATATAATTTTACTAGTACTGATTTCGACTATAACTTTAGCCCTGGTAGCAAGCCTGGAAACTGGAGGGTGAGTATCAGGTTTAACGACCTTGACCGTCACGTTCAGTTTAATTTCGATATATGGGAAAACGGATCAGGCAGATTATCCGTGAATGATGTCAACAGACAAACAATTTCTTTCCAGGGTGATATAGTTACTAAAAAAGAATAATTATTTTAATTTATCTCTTAGGGCTTTAGGAAGATAGAATGTTTCATTCTTGTCAATAAAAACTACCACAGAACCAATATCAAATGATTTGCCATTCAATTTTCCAATAGAAGAAAATGCTTTTAATTCCAAACTGTTATTGCCATTTTTTATGTTCAGGATAGGGAATTTGAGATCACTCTTGTTGGTTCTGATTTCCATTCCTGCAAAAACATCAGTATGTTTTACAAATATTTTATCAGACAGTGTCTGTAAGCTTGTTTCGAGTCCGGTGACCTTTTGTAAATACTCATTTATCTGAATATTATTTAGATGCCCTTTTGGAATATCACCTTGTGGGTGGTAGGCAGCAAAAAGAACCTCCTCGCCTGTGTGGCCTCCTGTTGTGAATCCAAAACACATTCGGGAGTTAAGTATATTCACAATATTGTGTGCCATATTGTTACTTGTTCCAACTTTTGTATAATCTCCCTCATGATAATTTCTGGAAGATAGTATTGTTTGGAGTTCTTCTTCTGTAATATCTATACCTGTATAATTTCTGAACTCAGTTTTTATGCTATCCGGTTGAATTTTAAGTAAAAGTGATTCAAGTCCGTTTGCACTTAATTTAATGCCTGACACTGTTTCAAATAGCTGATCTATTGTGAGTTTGTCGTATCCGGGACAGTTGTTAGATCCAATTGTGAATCCACTGTTACCATGGTCTGAAAGAATAACTACAGCAGTGTTTCCGTCATTTCTTGCAAAATCCAGCGCTATGCCGGCAGCCTCATCAAATGCAAGATATTCATTTATTATTGTTGCAGCATCATTTGCATGTGCAGCCCAATCAACCTGACTCCCTTCAACCATAAGAAAGAAACCATTGTCATTTTTAGAGAGTACTTCAAGGGCTTTCTCAGTCATCTCTGCCAAAGAAGGGTATTTGTCGGGATTTCTGTCAATATTATATGGTAATGCTTTCTCACCAAAAAGAGCCCATACTTTTCCGTCGCTATTGTAGTTGAGCAATGCATTTTTGTCATCCTGAATCAGTGTAATTCCACTGTTATTAAAATGTTGATTAATATCCTCAGTGAGAATACTATTGCCACCACCAAACATAACGTCAAGGTTTTGATATGCAATCTGAGGTGCAATAGCATCATAATTACCTCTTGCGTAATAATGAGCTGAAAAATCTGCAGGTGTGGCATGAGGAAATTCACTCGTCACAACAAGTCCCACTGCTTTACCCTTTTCTATTTTTGAAGCTTCTAAAATAGTTGCTGCAGGCTGGTAGGTTCGTTTAGAATCGACCTCATAAATGTCATTCTCAGACACCTCGGGGTGTATTGCCACATTGCCTGTTTGCTGTAATACACCTGTGGCATAAGTTGAACCGGTAGGTGCCGAATCACCAATCGGTGCATTGGACGAGAATGTAGTAACTGTACCTGATATATAGGGATCAATATTTAATCCTTCACCAAGTCCGTTGTAATGTTTAAACCATCTTGCCGCAGAGTAAACGCCTATAGATGTTCCGTCAGGAATCATTACTATAACATTCTTAACAGGTCTGACCTCCTGTGATAAAGCGAGTATCGGGAAAAGGAGTAACGTTAATATTATCTTTGATGCTTTCTTCATTTTCACTATTATATTTTTATAAACTTATAAATTGATAAACGTACAAAGTTAAGGAAAAGTTGTTACGTTTTTATCAAGATTGTAATTACGACTGTTTTACCTTTTTTTTATTCTATGGCAAACTGCCTGATTTTCCTTATATTTGCATTTCAAAAATTTAAAACAGGATTTAGATAAAATTAAATAATCGAAATAAAATGACTAACAAAAAACCACTTATACTTATAACTAACGATGATGGATATCAAGCAAAAGGAATAGCCGAATTAATAAATGCGATGAAGGGTTTGGGAGAGATTGTTGTTTTCGCTCCTGATACACACCGTTCAGGCATGTCAAGTGCTATCACTACTACACACCCGTTGCGTGCAAGAATTTATCATAAAGAGGAAAATCTTACTGCATACATGTGTAACGGTACGCCTGTTGATTGTGTTAAGTTGGCTTTGAATGAATTTGTTGAGAGAAAACCAGATCTTCTGGTATCGGGAATAAATCATGGTTCAAATGCAGGAATAAGTGTTTTATATTCAGGTACAGTAGCTGCAGCTCTGGAGGGTTGCGTGTTTGATGTCCCATCGATTGCTATGTCCCTGTGTGATTTTACTCCCGACGCAGACTTCACTGCTACAGCAAAAGTTGCACGTAAACTAGCCGAGAAAGTTTTAAAGGACAGCCTCCCAAAAGGTATTTGTCTGAATGTGAATGTCCCTGCCGGTGAAGTAAAGGGTGTTAAAATGACTACACAGACTCAAGGGAAGTGGGTTAATGAATATCAACGTTCAAAAGATGGAGGCGATAGGGAAGTGTTCTGGATGACAGGTAATTTTGAAAACTGGGATGCTAACAACGAGAATAATGATGAGTGGGCTCTGGCAAATGGTTATGCTGCTGTGGTGCCTGTTAAAATTGATATGACTGCATACGATTTGATTCCAGAGATGAAAGAGTGGGAGATTCAATGTTAACTTTAATCAGTTGAATTTTGTTATTAGGTAAAAGGGTACAACTATGAAGTATTATTTAGTAGCTGGCGAAGCATCCGGGGATTTACATGCATCAAACTTGATGAAATCATTAAAAGAACTAGATAAAAATGCTGATTTCCGCTTTTTTGGGGGTGATCTTATGAAATCGGCTGGTGGTACCCTTGTAAAACATTACCGTGAACTAGCATTCATGGGGATAATGCCGGTTATTATGAACAGCCGGACAATTCTTAAAAATCTCTCTCTATGTAAAAGAGATATATCAGAGTATAAACCTGATGCAGTTATTCTTGTTGATTATCCAGGTTTTAATTTGAAGATTGCAAAGTATATAAAGACAAAGCTTAGTTTCCCTGTCTATTATTATATCTCTCCAAAGGTATGGGCCTGGAAAGAGTATCGCGTGAAGTCTTTCAAGAAATATGTCGATGAGATGTTGTGTATATTACCTTTTGAAGTCGACTTCTTTAAGAAACACAACTATGATGTTCATTATGTAGGCAATCCTACCGTTGATGCAATTGAAAACAGAAATTACAAATATGAATCTTTTAATGATTTTGTAAAGTCAAATGAACTTCCAGACACACCGATTATTGCTCTGCTTGCAGGTAGCAGGAAACAGGAGATTGCAGGTAATCTGCCTTCAATGCTCGAATCAGTGGGAAGTTACACTGATGGTTACCAGATTATTATAGCGGGAGCACCGGGAATAGATCGCGATTTCTATAAAAGATATACTGCTTCTAATCCTGATGTTGTTGTACTGTTTGACCAGACTTACCGTATTCTGGCACAATCGGATGCGGCTCTTGTGACTTCGGGCACTGCTACTCTTGAAGCAGCTATTTTAGATGTTCCGCAAGTTGTTTGTTATCGTATGTCTGCACCAAAACTTTCAAGCTGGGCTTTTAGAAATATTCTTCATACTCCATATATCTCGCTAGTAAATCTTATTTGTAATCAGGAAGTGGTGAAAGAGTATTTTGCCGAATCATTCACTGTTGAAAATGTACGTAGAGAGCTTGGGCAAATGCTTCATGTACAAAAATACAGACAAAACATGCTTAATAACTACAAGGAGATGCGTGAAATTCTTGGTGAAAGCGGTGCTTCAGGCAGAGCTGCTAAAATTATTTATTCCAAAACAACTTAATATTTCTTTTATAATCCATTTTTTCTCCCTTTTTTCTTTACTTTGTGTGTCTTTGTGCATCTGTGCGAAAAAATATTTAAAACAGAAATCAAATGAAAATTGGAATTCTATCATCGGGTGGAGATGCACCCGGAATTAATGCAACCATTCGTGGTGTTGGCAAAACGGCTATCAATAATTATGGTATGCAGGTAATAGGGATTCAGAATGGCTTCACAGGGCTACTTTATAAAGATATAGTAGAGCTGACTGATCCTTCGCTTTCCGGTATATTGAATTTAGGTGGTACTATACTGGGTACTGCAAGAGAAAAGGTTTTTCGTAAAATGATTACCTCACCTGATGAGAAGGACAGGGAGCAGATTAAGAATGCTTATCATGAGTTGGGATTGGATTGTCTTGTATGTATAGGGGGTAATGGGACTCAACGTACAACCTATATGCTTTCTGAGTTGGGGCTTAACGTTATCGGTATACCAAAAACTATTGATAATGATGTTTATGGTACTGATGTGACCTTTGGATTTGATACAGCTGTAAATATTGCAACTGAAGCTATTGACAGACTACATTCAACTGCCAGTTCTCACCGCCGTGTTATGGTTATTGAACTTATGGGACATCATGCCGGTTGGATCACCCTTTATGCAGGTATGGCAGGTGGTGCTGATATTATTTTACTCCCCGAGCTGGGTTATAATATGAAAGTTATAATCGATAAGATCAACAAGCGGATGGAGATAGGAAAAGCTTATTCAATTGTTGCAGTGGCTGAAGGGGTGGAACTCCCAACTAAAGAACGCCCGGCTACTTACTTTGCCAGAGAGATTCAGGAGCAGACAGGGTATGAGACACGTGAAACTGTTTTAGGATACATCCAAAGAGGTGGATCTCCTTCACCCAGTGACAAAATTCTAGGAACACTTTTAGGAGGACGTGCAGCTGATCTTATTTATGAAGGCAAGTTCGGTCGTATGGTTGCTAAACTTGGAAATGAAATATCTGATGTGCCATTATCTGAAGTTGAAGGTAAGCTGCGTGTTGTAACACCGGATACTGACCTTGTAGTTCAGGGTAAAAAAATGGGAATATCTTTCGGGGTTTGGTAACCCCTTAAGATTCTTTATCGTTCTCCTCTGAATCAGATTTTGTGGAGTCTGTAAGAATATCCTGCAGATCATTGCTTTCACGCAATTTTTTAATGGCTACTTTTGCAGCTTTCTGATGCGATTCTTTCTTTGAATAGCCTTTTCCAGAGCCAATTTCTACATTGCCAACCTTAACGCAGGAAATGAAAACAGGATTGTTTTGTGTGTCGTATGAAGACTCTGTTACTTCAAAAGTCACATCAACTTTGTTTTTTTGTCCCCACTCAATCAATCTTGACTTAAAATCGACTTCACTCTTCAGAACTTTATCAATATTCAAATGTTGCTTTATTAGAGTTTCAAACACGAACTTCTTAGCAACACGGTATCCCTGATCAAGGTAAATGGCACCAATAAGAGCTTCGAGTGCATCGCCGTTAATATTAGTGTTGTGTGCAAGGTTCCGGGTGGCTGAAACAATCAGCTTATCCAATCCCAAGTCCACAGCAAGTTTATTAAGTGTTTCCCTCTGCACTATGCGGGAACGAGTGCTGGTGAGAAAACCCTCTTTCTTGTGTTCAAATTTCTTATAAAGGATATCAGCTACAATTGCATCCAATATAGCATCACCCAAGAATTCAAGTCGCTCATTATTTACCCATTTGCCTTTTTTGGAACGAATGGAGGAGGAGCGGTGAGTCATGGCTTCTTTATAGAGATCAATCCTGTCAGGATAAAATCCCAGTACGTTGTAAAACGAAAGGTAAGGCTCTTTACCTCTATGAGGAATAGCCTTTACCCTTTTCACGAGTCTTCTTAACACACTACTAGTTGTATTGCTTGAGAATTACACTTGCGTTGTGTCCCCCAAAGCCAAAAGTATTAGATAACGCAGCTCTTATCTCTCTTTTTTGAGCTTTGTTGAATGTGAAATTCAGATTGTAGTCGATATCCGGATCATTATCCCCTTCTTCATGGTTAATGGTTGGGGGAACTACCTGATCTCTTATCGAAAGTATGCAAAAGAGAGCTTCAAGCGCTCCCGCACCTCCAAGAAGATGTCCGGTCATCGATTTTGTAGAACTGATGTTTAACTTATAGCTATAATCGCCAAACACGTCAAGTATAGCTCTAGCTTCAGATATATCACCAACAGGTGTAGATGTTCCGTGAACATTTATATAATCTATATCCTCTGGAGTGAGATTTGCATCTTCCAGTGCATTTCTCATTACAAGCTTGGCACCAAGTCCTTCAGGATGTGAAGCGGTGATATGATAAGCATCTGCCGACATTCCTCCTCCTGCTACTTCTGCATAAATAGTTGCTCCACGGGCTATGGCATGCTCCAGTTCTTCAAGAACCAGAACAGTACCGCCTTCGCCAATGACAAATCCGTCACGACTTGCACTAAATGGACGTGAAGCTGTTTCGGGTACGTCATTTCTTGTTGAGAGCGCGTGCATTGCATTGAAACCTCCTACAGCAGCAGCGCTGATGGTTGCTTCAGATCCTCCGGATACAATCACATTTGCTTTGTTAAGCCTGATGAGATTGAATGCATCCACTATTGAGTTTGTTGATGAAGCACAGGCTGACACGGTTGCATAGTTAGGACCCCTCAGTCCATAAATCATAGAGATGTGCCCTGCAGCAATATCAGCTATCATTTTCGGAATGAAAAAAGGATTAAACCTTGGACTTTTATCTTGTTCAAGATAATAACCGCCTACCTCTTCTTCAAAAGTTCTTATTCCACCAATCCCGGCAGAAAAGATCACACCTATCCGATCTCTATTCTCTTTTTCCAGATCAAGTCCCGAATCTTCCATTGCTTCTTTCGCTGCCTGAATGGCAAAATGTGAATATCGGTCATATTTCCTTGCTTCTTTTCTCTCAAAAAGATTATTTGGATCAAAATCCTTTACTTCGCAAGCAAATTGAGTCTTGAAAAGTGACGAATCGAAATGAGTAATAGGCCCAGCTCCACTTCTACCGGCTAAAGCATTTTTCCACGTGGTTTCCACGTCGTTGCCCAGCGGATTAATGGTTCCCAGGCCTGTTACTACAACTCTTTTTAATTCCATGAATAAAATGGATTATTTCGCGTGTTGTTCTACATACGAAATTGCATCGCCAACACTTGAGATCTTTTCTGCCTGATCGTCAGGAATTGAGATGTTGAATTCTTTTTCGAATTCCATAATCAACTCTACTGTATCAAGTGAATCAGCTCCTAAATCATTGGTGAAGCTTGCAGTTTCTGTAACTTCAGATTCTTCAACTCCCAATTTGTCGACAATGATAGATTTCACTCTTTGTGCTACTTCTGACATAACTTTCGATATTAATTAATAAATAAAAATATTATTCTTAAATTTGCGATTGCAAAGTAACACAATTTTTCTCTAATTGTGCAAGCTTTTGTCCACTAAAAATCAAAAAGGTGCACAAATATAGTTTATTTGTGCAAAAAAATAGACTTTTCAATGGTGAATGTTGCAATTTTTGCCTCAGGTAATGGAAGTAATGCAGAAAATATTGCTAATTATTTTTCTGATAATAATAATATTAGCATAACTCTTATTGTATCAAACAAGAGTGATGCTTACGTACACGAGCGTGCAAAAAAACTGAGAATCCCATCTGTTTCATTTAATAAAATAGAATTTGCTGATGGTATAAAGATATTGAAAACCCTCAAAGATTATAAAATCGATTTTATAGTACTGGCAGGTTTTTTATTAAAAGTACCCGATTCAATTCTGGAGTCATATCCCGAATCCATTATAAATATTCATCCTGCACTACTGCCCAAACATGGTGGTAAAGGGATGTATGGCGATCGTGTTCATCAGGCCGTGAAAAATGCAGGTGACCTGGAAACTGGGATCACCATACATTATATAAATGAGAACTATGATGAAGGGGATATAATCTTTCAATCATTTTGTGATGTTTTGCTCGAAGATACACCTGATGATATAGCAAACAAGGTTCATGCATTGGAATATGAGCATTATCCTAAAGTGATTGAGGAAACAGTAAAAAAATACTGCCTAAAATCAAGGTAAATTAAAAATAAGTTGTATCTTTGCACTCCGATTGCGGTCGTGGCGTAATTGGTAGCCGCGCTAGACTTAGGATCTAGTGTCGAGAGACGTGGGGGTTCGAGTCCCTTCGACCGCACAAAAAACAAATTACAAAGTTACTCCCTCAAAAGAAATTTTGAGGGAGTTTTTTTACCACACATTTAATTATTTTTTATCTTCCCGTCCAAATCCCAAAGATCTTCCCAGCTTTCAGCTGTTTTCCATAAGAAAACCTGTCCTTTAATCAGACGATTGCCCTTGTCTATCTTTGAGATGTTAAGCATATCATCATCTGTTAAAGGATCTTCTATAATACCTTTAATGTTATTGTATAATTTGTCCTCTTTCACTGTGAAAGGAATAGTTATTTGTCCGCGTTGAACAGCCCATTTCAGGCATACAACAGCCGGATGTACATTAAGTCGGCGAGCTATTGAGACTATAACCGGATCCTCAATGTCAACAGTATCTTCAGGAGTCCTATCGCGCTCAGGACGTTTAGGAGATCCAATAGGGCTATATCCTATTACTTCAATTCCATTACTCTTTAAGAAGTCGAAAAGTTCTTGTTGCTGAAAATGTGGATGTATCTCCATTTCATTTATTACAGGTTTTATATTACAGTCCCGCAATAAAAGTTTCATTTTAGGGATTGTCATATTGGACGTACCGATATTTTTTGTCAACCCCATCTTTTGTAAACTTTCCATCTGTTCCCATGTTTTCATGTAATTCTCATGAATATAAGGAACTGCATTTTCCTGACGGGTATTTACATCACATCTGGGTGGATGGAAGTTTGGGAAAGGCCAGTGAACTAAATATAAATCCAAATATTCCAACTGCAGATCTTTTAATGTCTGCTTGCAAGATTCTATAACATTATTGTGTTTGTCGTTCCATACTTTTGATGTTATCCAAATCTCATCACGCTTTACAATGCCATCATCAAAAACTTCTTTAAGAACAGCTCCTATCTCCTTTTCATTATCATATACAGAAGCGCAATCAATATGACGATACCCCATTTCAATACCACTTTTGACGGCTTTTGCAATAGTATGGGCATCATAATTATCAGACCCGAAAGTTCCCATTCCAATCACAGGAATTACAGATCCGTTACTTAAAGTTATTTTTGGCACCTTGCCACAATCTATTTTTTGCATAACAATATATTACTTAATTTCTTCATCGAAAACGATTGCCACTTTACCACATTTCCCCTCTGCCATGAGTGAGAATGCTTCACTTACTTTTGATAGAGTGAATCTATGTGTAACCAAATCCTCAGGATGGATTCCCCAGCGAACAATTCTTTCAACCAGCTCCTCCATTTTCCAGGTAGAAGTTACCCATGATCCAAAAATAGTCTTCTGATCATGAATTATATCAGGACTAGGATTAAATTCAACCGTACCCCCTTCTCCAATCATTGCTATTTTACCCCACTGACGCGTAGCTCTGATAGCTAATTGTCGACCAAGAGTGTGTCCGGAGCAATCCACAGCTCTTTCAAAACCCCTGTTATTTGTTGCTTTCATTACATTTTGAAGTGCATCTGCATCTGATACATACACTTCATCAGCTAAACCCATACCCTTTGCAATATCACATCTTTCTTTTACAGTATCCGTCCCCACCAGTTTTTGTGCCCCCATAGCTTTTGCAAGCATTAAAGCAGCCAGCCCAACAGGCCCCAATCCAGTTACCAGGACAGCATCATTTCCACTTATCCCGATTCTGTCCAATGCTTCATATACTGTCCCGAAACCGCATGCAATCTGAGCTCCATCAGTATAAGTTAGTTCATCGGGAAGCAATATAAGATCCTTTTCCTCAGCAATCATATACTCACTCATTCCACCGTCGCGCTGCCAGCCATAAGCTGCACGGGAATCGCTTTTGCACGAGATCATGTACCCTCGGCGACAATCATAACAGCAACCGCATCCTGAAATATGATATACAACTACACGGTCTCCTTTTTTAAACCGTTTCATTCCTTCACCACATTCAATAATTTGTCCTGCAGGTTCATGTCCTGCAATTTTATTTTGATACTTTTCAGGACCTTTACCTAAGTGCTCCCTATAAATAGCACGAATGTCACTACCACAGATCGTAGATGATTTTACTTTTATGAGTACCTCTCCATGACCCGGTTTTCTGAATTCAACATCTTTGAGAATTACCGAACTATTTCCCGGTAAAAATGCTCCTTGTGATTTATAAATCATATTATTAAAATTTATATTATCCTATAAGCTAATTATCATGATATTTTCAATACAAAAGAAATTTCATTAGGTTTCTCATTTTCCGGCAGAAATATTGATAATCCCTCATTAGTCCTTTCATACAATATTTTGTTTTCTAATCCGAGAAGTGAGATATTTTCAATAGGTTGTTGAAACAAACTGCTACCTTCGGCTAAAGATTTGATATTAATCACATTGTTTTCAGGCCAGGCAAGCACATGTGCATATAAAACTGAATCTTTTACTACAAAGCGAATATCTTCAGCGGTATAAGGCTTATGTCTTCCCTCGTTAAAACCCTGAGCCTGGAGCGGGTTAGATGATTCTGCCACAGGACCCTCGCCAAAAATAGTCCAAGGCCTTGTCTCATAAACTGCTTCACTGTTAATATCCATCCAGGTAGCGATATCACTTAGTATAGCTTCTTCCTTATCATCAATAGTACCGTCACCTCTCATAGGCACGCTAAGCAGGAGGTTCCCGTTCTTACTGATAATGTCGATAAGCATGTGAACTACTGATGTTGCCGATTTATATCCATTGCGGTCATAGAGCGACTTGTCGTAATGCCAATTCCCCAGACATGTACATGTCTGCCACGGCTTATCCTGAATATTATCAGGGACACCCTTTTCCACATCCCACACCAGGCTGTTTTTCTGATCTTCAGTAAGTATCTTTGCAAATACAACAGCATTATTTACTCCTTTGTTATCTGCAATGCTCTTGTTGTAGAAATGAGAGACAACCTTTAAGCCAACGTCACTAACCGGCCACAGCGGCATGCTTGTATCATCGTAATAAACCAAATCAGGGCTATATTTATTAATCATATCAACATTCCTGTCGAAGAAATTCTGAAAATATTCTTCAGTTGGAACTGATGCCCCGTTTTCCCAGCCCCACTGACTGTGTATGCGGCCTGTATTATTGCTCTCCTCACTTAGCGGATGATCTTGTGCATACAAATCCTGAGGATCATAACCTTCCCACCATTTACCCTTTCCATCTTCTTTTCTCAAGTTCCCATCATACGGAACATCTTTCATAGGACCTTCCTTATCAGCTCGTTGAGATGTTTCATACCATGTCCACGCATGTGCAGAGTGAATGCTTACACCAAAATACATGTCATTAGCCCGTGCAGCCTTCTCCCATCCGCCAACAATATCTTTCTTGGGTCCCATGTTTACAGAGTTCCATTCATGGTATTTACTGTTCCATAAATCCAGATTATCATGGTGATTACCCAAGGTGAAGAAATACTTTGCGCCAACCCTCTTATATAAATCCATCAATCTGTCGGGATCCCAGTTTTCTGCTTTCCAGATATTTATAACATCCTTAAAGCCAAACTCGCTGGGGTGACCGTAATTCTCAACATGCCACTTATACTGGTGGCTACCCTCGTCATACATGCCGCGTGCATACCAATCGCCCTGCTCCGGCTGACATTGTGGTCCCCAATGTGCCCAAATCCCAAACTTAGCATCTCTGAACCAATCCGGAGCACTGCCATATTGCGAAAGCGACTCCCAAGTCGGTTCATACATTCCCTCCTGCATTTTTTCATGTTTTGGTGAACAAGCTAAAAATAATAAACTGATAAAAACACAGAAAAATTCCTTTTTATTCATCTTGTATAAATTTTAATTAACAATATCAGAGTGTTAAACTAATAATAATTACCGGAATATTTAAGTAAACCGGCAATTATTTAACAGATTCACATTTAATTGTAAATTAAGATTATATTAATGTTAATGTTTTAATATGAATTATGTAATATATAATACAATATCGACATTCTTTATTATGTTTGCGTATTAAGTTATTAACATTGTTTTTTTTAAATAAATGCAAAATGATAAATATTGATTCACTACAGCTTATCCTTTTGAATATTGGACTGGCTTCACATCACGCTGATTGGAATTATAAAAATGTTAAAAGCCCTTTTGCTAGAATATATCTTGTAAAAGAAGGTACTGCAAAATTACATATGTCAAATGATAGAGTGCAAGAATTAAAACCTAATTTTTTATATATGGTGCCGCCATTTACATTGCATAGTTATGAATGCAATAGTTTCTTTGCACTATATTATATTCATATATATGAATATCAAGTTTCCGACTTTAGTATTTTAGAAGATTTAATGTATCCTGTAGAGATTAATGCATCTAAAATTGATAAATTGTTAGTTGAACGTCTTTTTAATATTAATCCTGATATTAGTTTAACTCATTACGACCCTTTGGTATATGATGATACACAGCATCTCATCAGCAGTATAAATTACCAAAGTAATAAACCGGTATATGCATTATTGGAAACAAAAGGTATATTATATCAGCTATTAACAAGATTCCTGATGTTCTCAAAAAACAAATATGAAATTGTTGATGACAGGGTTTTAAAAGCAATCAGATATATTCGTAAAAATGTTGATAAACAAATTACTGTTGATGAGTTGGCGGATATATGCTGTTTATCCAAAGATCACTTTATACGAATATTTAAGAACGATATGCAAACAACACCAATAAAATATATAAATCAAAAGAAAATTGAAAGAGCGCAGCTGTTACTAATTACCGGAGATAAATCTATAAAGGATATAGCCTATGATTTATCATTTGAGAATGTCTATTATTTTAACAGACTCTTTAAGAAAATCATCGGAATGACCCCTTCTGAATATAGATCCAGTACCTAGCGTTCAGTAAAACGGGAGCAAGTTTCGGGACAATTTAATTAATAACCAAACAGTTCTTGTTGAGAAACACGTTGTATTGGTCCGTACTCTCCGAGTGCCTGAAGGTCGAGATCCGACTCTTTGCCAAGAATATAATAGGTGTATTTGCGATCTTTTACCCACTCTTCCTGGAATGCTTTAATATCGTTGAGAGTCATTGTTGTAACCTGTTCAAACAGAGCTTTACGGCGGTCTGTATTCAAGCCCAGATCCTGCGCATAAACGTAGTTCCACAGAATATTCTCTTTTGTAATTCTATCTGTGCGCAGACGAGTTAATAAACCCTCTTTTGCAAGCTCATAAGCATTTTCAGAAACAGGCATGTCGATTAATATCGAATTAAAAGCCTGCAGAGCATCATTCATTTTATCGTTCTGTGTTGCGATGTATGTGCGCATTAGATATGGATATTTTTGTTTTGAAGGTGCATCCAGGCCTGCTCTTGCAGTGTATGCCAAACCTCTTGCTTCGCGTAATTCCTGGAATACAATCGCATTCATGCCTCCGCCAAAGTAGGTGTTATACATTTCGCGGGTGGGTTCTATATTCACGTCAAATAATTTCTCAGAATTTGAATGCATACCCAGGTAGATTTGTGCAGCATCATATTCAGCAAGAAGTACCCTGTTCTCATTGGTAATCTCATGTTTGAACCTTTCGGTTTCCGGAACAGGATTAAGAGTGTCGGCTACATTGTGCAGTTCGTTGATTGTTGATAAAAATTCCTGTTCAGAAGAGGGACCATAATACATAATAAAGTGTTCAATATTCTTAAGATTTTTAATCCTGTCGGTCAGCTCATCAGGGTTCATAGTCTTCAGTTCTGTTTCAGACAATATATTTTTAACCGGTGAGTCCGAACCCCAAATTGCATATTGAGTAAGTCGGTTAAAGTTCTCGCTCTGATTAAGTTTTGCGTCTTTGCGTTTCTTAATAATATCTGTTGTAAGATTTGTAAAAGCCTCTTCATTAACCTGAGCATCGGCTAATAATTCTTCAAATAAAGCAATTGCAGGCTTCATATTTTCGGCCAATCCCGATAACCTCAGATATACTCTTTCCGTATTGGATGATACATCAAATGAGCAAGCAAGATTATAGAATTCTGTTTTAATTTGCTCGGGCGATTTGTTTGAGGTTCCAAGATATTTAAGATATTCAAATGCAGTTCCTAAAGCCTTATCATGATTTGTGCCCATATCAAAAACGTAGTTTAGGCTGAATATCCCATTAGTAACGTTTTGCTTATAAAGCACAGGTATGGAAGATTTGGCTTCGAGTTTGCTTAAGTCTGTATCGTAATCAAGAAACAGAGGTTCAATTGGCTTCACTGCTGTCGATTGTATTTCACGCAGGAATTCACTGCTTACATCCCTGTTTGTTGCAATAGGTGTTATTTGCGGTTTGTCTATCTGTACTATATTATTGTCTTTTCCTTCTCGTTTATAGATAACTGCATAATTGTCTGCAAAATATTCATTAGCGAAGTCTATTATCTGCTGTTTGGTGATTGCAGAGATTCTATCGACTCTTGAGAACTCATAATCCCACTCTGTACCATTAATAAACGAATTTACAAACCAGTTGGCACGTGCAGAGTTATTTTCTATTCGACGCATTTCCCCCAGTTTAAGGTTATTTACAGATGCTTTAATCAGATCTTCAGAGAAATTGCCACTCTTTAGATTATTGATTTCATTCAAAAGCAGACCACCGGCTTCCTCTAAGTTTTGACCCACTTTAGGAGTAGCACCCATCATAAATACGCAATAATCCGCCATACTGCTTGCTCCTGCATAAGCCGAAAGCACTTCCTGCTTCTGAATAAGATTAAGATCTATTAGTCCCGCTTGCCCATTATTCATAATCATACTTATAAGATCAAGCATATCTTTATCTGAAGATGACCAGCCGTCAAAACGCCATCCAATTGTAACGTTCTCAGCTTCAAGCCCAAATACATCAACCTCTATTGGTTCTGTAACAGGCTCCTCTTTAGATACTTCCAGCTCGGGCAGATCTGGGTTAGGCATCATATCTCCGAAATATTGCTCGATAATTCCAATCATTTCATCAGGATCAAAATCACCTGCCAGACAAATAGCCATATTGTTAGGTACGTAATAGGTGCGATAATATTCCTTGATAGTAGTTATTGATGGATTTTTAAGATGCTCCTGAGTACCGAGGACGGTCTGTTGTCCGTAAGGATGATGAGGGAAAAGTGCAGCCATTAACTGTTCGTTTACTTTTCTTCCATCTCGGGTAAGAGACATATTCTTTTCTTCGTAAACCGTTTCCAACTCTGTATGAAAACCGCGAATAACGTTATTACTGAATCTGTCGGCTTGAATTCTTGCCCAGTTATCGATCTGATTAGACGGAATATTATCGGTATATACAGTCATGTCAAAACCTGTATAGGCATTAGTACCCGTTGCACCGATAGATGCCATCAGCTTGTCGTACTCGTTAGGAATAGCGTATTCTGACGCTTCGTAAGAGATACTGTCTATCACCTGATAAATACTTTTTCTCTCATCTTCATTTTCTGTGCTGCGATACACTTCAAAGAGTCGCTCAATTTCATCAAGAAGAGGTTTTTCTTTCTCATAGTCCTGTGTACCGAACTTCTCAGTGCCTTTAAACATCAAGTGTTCAAAGTAGTGCGCCAAACCGGTAGTCTCCGACGGGTCGTTCTTGCCACCCACACGAACAGCAACATAAGTCTGAATTCGTGGAGTTTCGGTGTTTACGCTCATATATACCTTTAAACCATTGTCAAGCGTATAAATACGTGCATTGATAGGGTCATTGGGGTATGTTTTATAATCTACGCCCTTCTGTGAACAGGCACCAAGGAAAGTAAGTGACATAATTACTATTGCAAAAAACAGGTTAAATCTCTTCATATTGTACTTATAAGTATAAATATTTATTAACATGTAAATTTATGGTTATTAAGCTTTATAACCAAATTAAATGTTCAAATAAGTTATATCCAATATTTCATAAACAAAACTTTTGTTGTCTCGTTTAATCATGACTTTGTCCCCGATTCTCTTATTAGTCAACGCCCTTGCCAAAGGCGACACAAAGGAAATTTTCCCCTTAGAAACATCGGCTTCATCAACACCAACAATTTGAAAAGTTTTAATTCTATTTGCTTCCTCTATCCTGAGTGTCACCGAGGCACCAAACCTCACTTCATTCTGAGGCTGCTCTTCTAAATTGACAATTACGGCAGTATCAATCCTGTTGTCCAGCAGAAACAATTTCGCGTTAATATGGTTTACCGCAATTCGTTTCTCGTCTTCGTTTACTATGCTCAGATTTTCTCTTTCACTGACAAGCTTCTCCTTTTCGGTCAATAGCTCATTCATACCCACCTGAGTAACATAGTTTGTTTCACCTTCCGGCAAAAAAGCTCTGGGAGGCACTATCGGAATTTCTTCCTGATCTCCTTCTTTGACAAATCCTCTGCTCATAGCTTTTGAAACTTAAAGTTTTAATTATTAAACAACTTTCCTCCCGAAATATCCCAAAATTTATTGAAGAATGCATTTATCTTTTCCAATACACTCTCCCTTTTCTTAGGGCGTTCACTTTTGGCAGAAAATCTCGACATTGGAGGCAACACTTTTGTTAATGCAGTACCGGTAGTCTGCACATAACCATCGCGGAAAGCACTGTCTACAAACTTCCGCCAGTCATCATCTACATCAGTTGCAGGGGTTAGAGAATCAATAAACGTTTCAATCAAATCTTTCTTATTTCTCAACTCCACGCTCGAATCAACAGCTTTATAAATATCAGTTTTTATCTCCCTGTTCTTAATATGATCCTCATGATACTTTTTAATCAACATTAAAATATAATCGATATTAATTTCAACCTGTTTAATGAGTTCCATCTCAAAAACAATATCATCATTCACGTTCTCTGCATCACGTTTACTAAGTTCCCTAAACTCTCTGTAAAGGTCGATATAAGCACTGTGATAATCCTGAACATCCCGTTCAGTCAGAATCTCTCTACCCTTAAACTCATCAAATGAAGTCAGGATATTTCTCACCGTATCATCATCACACTCAGGCAGCTGAATAAAATCCTCCTGAATAATAAAAGTCTTCTCTTCAATCCCCAGATTCTGATTAGCAACCCTGTTCCTGAAAAAATGATCCCATTCATTGTCGCTAAACAGATAATTATTAAGCCTCTCCAATTGATTACGCAGATTAATAATTAAATCCCTCTCACTCTTAATAGGAAGATATTCAAACGCTTGCTTTTGAAGCTGCTCAATTAATGTTCTCTCAAGCTCAGACTCGCTCTGGTAAGCTGCAGCGCGTTTTAAGGCGAATTATACTCCGCAACCACGGTAGACTCATGACTCTCGACAACAATGTTATATTGATTCATGTTCAATTCATTTTATTCTTACTAAAAAACTGCTATTACTTCTGATCTAAAAATTTTCCTTATTTTTATTCAAATTTTCCTTAGTAATCATCATATAATGTATATCAGCTCTTTATGTAATCTAAAGTATGTTCCTTAAACGAATTTTATTCCTTTACAGTATAATGAGTAATCAATTCCTTTCAGTTGGGTAGTTGCACTAACCAACTCGCTACTACTTCAAAAATTTAATTCTTTTAATAAACTTTGAACGAACATACAGTGGATATATACCATCATCTGTAGCTTCGTTACCATTTGTATTGCCTGTCCCAATGTTTGCAACATCTTTTAGTTTAAAATATTCCACCCCATCAGGACAATGCTCTTCTATCAGTCTCTCTATTCTATTCATCTCACAAATTCACATATATTTCATATCTATATCAAGACTATACAACCATACCAAACTCTAACAAAGATCGTACAAACTCCTAACCAACTCCTAATATTCCTTATATAAATTAGAAGCTGGTTAGTATTTACTAAGATTTTAATCAGGGATTTCTATTGCTTTAAACTTGATAATTATGAAAACATTTATTAACTTGCAGGCAGAGGGTTTATTTAAAATATCATAATAATGGGCAAATTGAAGGAGGGGATCCTTGGAGGATTCTCAGGAAAAGTTGGAAATGTAGTGGGTTCGTCGTGCAGAGGTGTTGAGTATATAAAAAGTCGCCCCTCAAAAATGACTAATCCGAGAACTAAAGGGCAAACCAAGCAGCGGAATAAGTTTACTGTTACACAGTCGTTTCTATGTACTATTAAGCCAATTATCAGGATTGGTTTTAAGGATCACGCGATTGATGGAAGGAGTGCTTTTAATGCTGCTATGTCTTATAATATGTCGAATGCAATTAAAATTTATGCTGATGGTGTAGATTTGGATTTCCCTAATATTCTTGTTTCGAGAGGTTCGTTATTTCCTGCAAAAGATATAAATGCAAAGGTTGAGGATGGTGAAATATATTTCGTATGGAATCCGGAAACTGAGGAGAATGCAAAACCTGATGATCAGGCAATGGTGCTTGTTTATAACTCTACTAAAACAGCTGCTGTTTATGATATTAATGCAGGCAAAAGGGGAGGCTCAGGAACAAAGATTAAATTTCCAGAAGACTGGAGTGGGGATGTTGTTGAAACTTATATTGTGTTTAAGAATGCCGATGGGTCGGTAGCCTCTGATAGTGTTTACACAGGCAGTTATGTAGTATAAAAAAAGAGACCATCCCGATAAACGGGACAGCCTCTTTTAAAGCAGTCGGGAAACAGAATGTTTTCCCTATTAGGATTTAATTAAATTACTTTATTAGTCTAACTGTGGTCCTGAAGGAATTAAAGCTCTTGCAGCTTCAGTATCTGTGTATTGTTTGAAGTTTTCAATATACATACCGGCAAGTTTCTTAGCTTTAGCTTCCCATTCGCTCTTATCTGCGTAAGTTGAACGTGGATCCAGGATGTCAGATACACCATTTAATTTTGCAGGTGCAGTAAGATTCATAATTGGAACATGAATTGTTTCTGCCTCTTCAATTGAACCATCAATGATAGCATCAATTATAGCGCGTGTATCTTTAAGAGAGATACGTTTTCCTGTTCCGTTCCATCCTGTATTTACAAGATATGCTTTTGCATTGTGCTGTTCCATTTTTTCAGAAAGACGCTGTGCATAAATGGTTGGGTGAACAGTTAAGAAAGCTTCTCCAAAAGCAGGAGAGAATGATGGCTGTGGTTCAGTGATTCCACGTTCTGTACCTGCCAGCTTGCTTGTAAATCCGCAAAGGAAGTGGTACTGAGCCTGGTTGTTATCTAAGATAGATACCGGAGGTAATACACCGAAAGCATCAGCTGAAAGATAGATGATCTTTTTAGCATGTCCTGCACGTGATGGCAACACAATTTTGCTGATGTGGTGAATTGGATATGATACACGTGTATTTTCAGTTGCAGAGATATCAGAGAAATCGATATTACCTTCATCATCAACTGCTACGTTTTCAAGAAGTGCATCTCTGCGGATAGCTCTCCAGATGTCAGGTTCGTTCTCTTCGCTAAGGTTTACTGTCTTAGCATAGCAACCGCCTTCGTAGTTGAAAACACCATTGTCATCCCATCCGTGCTCATCGTCACCAATTAAGAAGCGTTTTGGGTCAGCAGAAAGAGTTGTTTTACCTGTTCCTGAAAGACCGAAGAAGATAGCTACATCACCTTCTTTACCTACGTTTGCAGAGCAGTGCATAGAAGCGATACCGCGCAATGGCAGGTAGTAGTTCATTAGTGCGAAAATACCTTTTTTCATTTCGCCGCCGTACCATGTACCACCAATAACCTGCATTTTATCTGTTAAGTCAAACAGCGTGAAGTTTTCAGAATTTAATCCGTGCTCCTGCCATTTGTCGTTAGTTGTTTTAGATCCGTTTAAGCAAACGAAGTCAGGCTCTCCATAATGAGCAAGTTCGTAATGAGAAGGACGGATAAACATATTAGTAACAAAATGAGCCTGCCATGCAACTTCCATAATGAAGCGAACTTTCATGCGGGTATCTTCGTTAGTACCGCAGAATGTATCAACAACATAAAGTTTCTTTGCTGTAGAAAGCTGATCAGTTACACGTCCCTTGCAATAGTTGAATGCTTCTTTTGAACATGGGCGGTTGATTGTGCCATCCCACCATAGTGTGTCTTTTGTTACGTCATCCTTTACAAAGTATTTGTCTTTTGGAGAACGACCGGTGAATTTACCTGTGTAAACAGCAGTAGCACCACTCTTTGTTAACTTAGCTTTTTCGAAACCTTCATTTGCAGGATTCATCTCATCTTGAAAGAGAGTCTCGTAGGTGGGATTATGAACGATTTCAAAATCTCCCACAATTCCGTACTTGCTTAAATCTAAATTTGCCATCTTAATAATTTGGGTTTAATGTTTATGATCGTATAAAACTTGTTTGCGCTTTAAAACCTGAAACAACAGTACAAAAATATACAAATTATTTTATTCTGAAAAGGAATTAAAGAAATATTTCTTTAATTGATGGTTTTTTCTTCTCCGAACCTCTAATTCAACAAAAAAACGGTGTAATTGTTTAGATAAAGGTTGAAAAATTGTACCTTTGTTCTCCGAAAAATATATATTCCTATGCAAATAATTAACTTTTCGGAGCAAAATTCGCTAATCAGTCTCTATCTTCGCGAAATAAGAGATATAACTATCCAGAACGACAGGCTTCGTTTTCGCAGAAATATTGAGAGGATTGGTGAAATAATGGCTTATGAAATCAGTAAGCTGTTGGCCTATAAAACAATACATGTTAACACTCCACTTGATGTTGCAGAAGCAAATATCCCGGATGAGGAAATAGTGATAGCTACAATTCTGAGAGCGGGTCTGCCTTTTCATCACGGTATGCTTAATTATTTCGATGGTGCTGAAAATGCATTTGTTTCGGCATACAGAAAATATAAAGAGACAGGTCATCAGACATTTGATATTCATATAGAATATATAGCTTCACCTTCAATTGAAGGGAAAACATTAATTCTTACTGACCCGATGCTTGCAACCGGGAGCAGTATGGAACTTACGTACAGAGCTTTGCTGACAAAAGGAATTCCCTCTAAAATTCATGTGGCAACAATTATTGCAAGTCAGCAGGCTATTGACTATTGCAAAGAGCATTTCCCTGAAGAGAAAACTACTATCTGGGCAGCAGCAATTGATCCGGGACTTAACGAATCCTCATATATCGTTCCGGGAATTGGTGATGCAGGTGATCTGGCTTATGGAGAGAAAATATAGTGAACAAGATTTTCAGAGATAACTTAAGTGATATTATCCATAGGATTTACTTGTAGAATTTTTTCTCAAATGCTTTGAATTCCCCTTTTTTAAGAATTAGTCGTCTCCAAACGGCTGATAGAAATCCTGTTCCGTAACCGATGAGCTGAATCCACGACGCTGCAATACTGTAAAGGGCTACACTGATTGATTTGTTTATTAATAATGAGTCAATAAAAACAATTAGAGAGTAGGCTAAAGGGAGCAAAAGCAGGAGAGGGTAAAAAAGAGACAATATTAATACAGAGGCCATGCCAATTACAAAGCAGGCAGGTAAAGTATGAACCAGTTTTAGTGAACCCGGGTGTAAAAGGTGCAGATTAATTCTGGCTATACCCGAATTATATACTTGCTTGAAAAACTGACGGAAGGTTGACCTTCTTTTGTGATAAACAAAAGCATCAGTAATTAGTGCTGTTTTATATCCTGCATTTAACAAACGCAGACTGAAATCAATATCTTCCCCAAATCTCATTTTGCCATATCCCTCTATTGAATTAAAAGCTTTTTTCGTTACACCGAGGTTGAAGCTTCTGGGATGGAATTTGTCCATTGATTTTTTACTCCCTCTTATTCCACCTGTAGTGAAAAAAGAGGTCATAGAATAATTAATTGCTTTTTGTGTGGTTGAGAAGCTTGGTAAAGCAGCATCAGGACCGCCATACGCATCTGTTTTACTATTAGATAGGTGTGTAGCTACGTTTTCGAGATAATGTTCTGGAATAATACAATCTGAGTCAAAGAAGATCAACCAGTCATATTGTGCTTGTTCGGCTCCTGCATTTCTGCTTAGACCGGGACCTGAATTGGGCTTTTCTAAATAGTTTATTGATAGTCTGTCATAATATTTACTGACAACTTTATCACTTTTAAGTTCAGAGCCATCCTCCACAATTATAACTTCGAAGTGATGATAAGTCTGCTTACAGAGACTCAAAAGAAGTTCATCCAATTCATCGGGGCGATTGTAAACAGGAATTATAATCGAGAAATACATAAGATGTTTTTTTAACAATGCAAAGCTAACTATTTTCTTATGTTCTTCAATAATTTATCAGGATTGAAAGAGTAAAATAAAAAACAAATAAAAAATTGTGAAAAACTTTGAATATTTGAGAGAATATAATACCTTTGCAGCTTACAAAAATTTTGATTGAAAAATTACGAAACAGGAAAAGAAAAATGTCTAAACTCTGTGTCAGCATAATTATTTGTATCTCAATGCTTTTTGCAATATCGTGCAGTAAGGGTGATGAGACAGTCATAAAAGGAAAAATTTCTAATATTGACTATCCATATCTTCTTGCTACATACCTATCATCTGACACGCTTGTGATTGATACAATTCCGGTAAATAATAAAGGTGGTTTTTCATATAATGTAAATATTGATACGTTAACTACTTTCTCTCTTTACATGAATAATTATGAGAGTGCTGCCATAGTTTTCGCTGATAAAGGTCAGAAACTGAAAGTTAACGGTGATGCTTTGCTTCCTGATTTAATAAGGGTAAATGGAAATGAAATAAACGATGATCTTACAACATTCAAGAGTCTAAATCAGGATCTGTTAAAGCAACGTGGGCAATTGATTATTAATTTGAATAAAGATCGTGTATCGGATACCGCGAATGTGAATTCACTGTCCATAAATGATGATGTTGCCAACCTGAATCTTCTGAATCATGAGTTAACTTTAAAAGCTGAAGAGTTTATAAAAGAGAATCCTACAAAGATATCCAGCCTAATCCTTATTAGTAACTTCTTTATGAACAGCGACTCTCCCCAGGCACTTGAAAGAGTTTTGGGGTATATGCAGGGAGATGTTAAACAGTCAAGGATAGCAAACCGGTTGTATTCTTATTCCGAAAAGCTGAATCGTACTGCCGAAGGTGCTCAACTTCCCTATTTTCAGTTAAAAGATTATGAGGGTGATACTATAAGTTCTTATGATTACAAAGGGAAATATCTGCTTCTTTCATTTATATCTACTTCAGGAGTTGAGTCGCGTGAGACTATTGATCTACTCAAAAATGAGTATGAGCAGTTGAACAGCGACAGTGTTCAGTTTGTTTCCGTTTATATTGATTCTGATATTTATCCTATAGATTACCCCTCTCACGATTCAGTAACCTGGACCATAATACCTGAAAAAAGAAGCTGGGGATCAGATATTGTAGATCTGTTAAATGTTCAGTATATACCATTTAACATACTTGTCCGTCCTGATGGAACAATAATGGAGAGGAATGTTCCCGCACAGGAAGTGGCAGAAGTGGTCAGGAAATCGATTGATAATTAAACAATAATATATTAAATAAGATAAACTGTAACAGATGCTGGTCAAAGTATTTGGGGCAGCTGTTCAAGGGATAGACGCAACTCTAATCACTATTGAAGTAAACTGCTCCAGAGGTATCCGGTTTCTCCTTGTTGGGTTACCGGATACTTCAGTAAAAGAGAGTCACGAACGTATTGTTTCAGCTCTTGAGGTAAACGGACTGAAGTTCCCACGTAAACAGATTGTTATTAACATGGCACCTGCCGATATCCGAAAAGAGGGTTCTGCTTATGACCTTCCGCTGGCTATAGGAGTCCTTGCTGCTTCCGAATCTGTGAAAACTGATAAGCTGTGTGATTATTTAATTATGGGTGAACTGTCGCTTGATGGTACAATTCTGCCATTAAGAGGCGCACTGCCAATAGCAATAATGGCAAAGGAGAATGGCTTTAAAGGATTAATACTTCCTCTGCAAAATGCAAAAGAGGCTGCTGTGGTAGAAGGTCTTGATGTGTATGGTGTAAGCAATATTCTTGAAGTGGTTGACTTCTTCAATGATGTCAAACTGCCTGAAATTACAAGAGTTGACCTTGACAAGGAATTCAGAAACAATATTTCAAATTACGAACTTGACTTTTCTGATGTTAAAGGACAGGAGAATGTTAAACGCGCAATTGAAGTGGCAGCTGCGGGTGGACATAATATTATAATGGTTGGTCCTCCGGGTTCTGGTAAATCTATGATGGCTAAGAGGGTTCCTTCAATACTCCCGCCGTTTACAATCGATGAGGCACTTGAGACAACTAAAATACACAGTGTAGCAGGCAGAACAGATTTAAATTCCTCGCTTATGTTTACACGCCCGTTTCAAACGCCACATCACTCTATCAGTAATGTTGCTATGGTTGGAGGTGGTGCTTCTCCTCAGCCAGGTGAGATAAGTCTGGCACACAACGGTGTACTGTTTCTGGATGAGCTGCCTGAATTCAACAGGAGCGTTCTTGAGGTATTGCGTCAGCCTTTGGAGGACAGAGAGATAACTATTTCCAGATCAAAATACAGCGTTAAATATCCTGCCGGGTTTATGCTTGTTGCAGCAATGAATCCTTGCCCTTGTGGCTACCACAACCATCCTGACAGGGAGTGTGTATGTTCAAGTGGATCTGTACTGAAGTACCTTAATAAAATATCCGGTCCTCTACTTGACAGAATAGATATACAGATTGAGATTGTACCTGTACCATTCGATAAAATATCAAGCAAAGCTGCTTCTGAAAAGAGTGAGGATATCAGAAACAGAGTAATTAAAGCGCGTGAGATACAGAAACAAAGATTCAGAAAAGTGAAGGGTGTTCACTGTAATGCTCAGATGACGAGCAGGATGCTTCATCGATTTGCTGAGCCTGATCCGGCAGGGTTGAAGCTTTTGAAAGCTGCCATGGAACGACGTTCTCTTTCAGCAAGGGCATACGATAGAATACTTAAAGTTTCGCGTACAATTGCTGATATAGATCAAAGCGAAAACATAAAATCTATTCATCTTGCAGAAGCAATAAATTATAGGAATCTTGACAGTGAAAACTGGGCATACAGGTAATACAAGTTTTTCTCAGGATTATTACTTTCTTTAGCGAAAAAATACTATAACGTGGTAATATATTATTAATGTATGGCTGTATAATCATCTTTTTTCGAAATGATGATCGTCATGGTATTTAGTGAAGTTGTGCCCCCATCTGAAACCTAATCTTCGGAATTCATTTACTACAGGGTGATTGGGGTATAGTGTGCCGTTTACAGTTGTGTCCGATACTGCTCCCAAAGGTTCATTGGGCTTGTCTGAGTATTTCCAGATAAGTGGATTAAACATAGGGTTTATGTCAATTGCCATCCCTTCGGCATGTTTTGAGTAGGATATATTTCTGTAGCAAAAACTGTAACTGTTGTTGTCCGCCATTGAGAGACTGTCATTCCATTCATATCTTGCAATAGGAATAGCTTTTTCTATTATAAAATCCTCATCAAGCATAAACCTGAATATCTCTTTTATATTGTCAGCGATAAGTTTGTTTGTAACGATCTGTCCTTTGTGAATCTTACCGTCAGTAGAAATATAAAAAACATCCACCAGTTCCAGACTGTTTATAATACTTTCAGGTGCGCCGGAGTCTTTTGTAGCTTCTTCAAAAGTGTAATCAGCATCGATTATAGTGTCAGGAAGAATGGTCTCAGGAGTCAATGTGTCAGGTGGTAATGTTATAATAGGAAGTGCCTTAGGATTTATCATTTGTCGTTTATCACCTTTGCCCTCGTTGCATGATAAAAGAAGAATGATAATCAGTAAAATAAAGTGCATCTGTTTCATCACTGACCCTGTATTGTTTAGATTAGATTAGAATCAGTTCAGTTCAAGTCCTAATTCATCAGATAACCTCTGAAGTGACTGGTTGTTATCTGACATTTCATCAAATATTTCTCTTGATGTAAGAGGCTTTTTTATCGCATTACCTTCAGCAATCTTTATGGTCATAGTTAAGTCATCATTTTTCACACTGCTCCTCAAGAATGTGAGAATTGATAAACTGTTGCTTGTCAGATACTCTTTGTTTATTTCAGTATTAACCTCTACCTCAAAAATAACATCACTGATCAATTTGGGCTGATAGAGAGTAATTGTGTTTTTAAGCAATGGCTCCTTTAAAAGGTTATCGGCATACTCATTCCAAGCTGCAATCAACTCCTTTTCAGTGAATGAGTTGTTGCCGTTTATGGTAGTACTCTCTTTCTTTTCTTCTTTTTTTTCCTCATCCTTAATTCTGAATGATGAAAGAGATACACCCATCCCGTTTAGAGAAGGTTTTTTTTGTTTGTTTATTGAAACTGATTCACTTGATGAGTCTTCAGTTTGAATTTCAAGCTTCCTGTTTTGTTTAAATGAAGGTTCTGCAGATTGAACGGTCGTCTTTGTATTTGTCCGGGACTTCTCATCATGATTAGATTGCCTATCTATTTCTTTTTCGTGTCCAGGCTTTTTTTTGTCTTCCGAATCAACTTCTACTTTCTCGGATGAATCGATTTTAGTTTTTTTTTCAGCAGCAGGAATCTCAATTGTTTTTATTGAACTTTTTTTTTCCTCTTTTTCTTTAGGACTTTCCTGCAACTGACATAGCTTTATGAGTGTTAGTTCAAGCAATAAACGCCTGTTTTTACTTATCCTATAGTTGAGGTCACATTCATTGGCAATTTCAATCGCTTTATAGAGAAACTCATTACTACACCGTTTTGCAGTTTCGATATATTGATCTCTTATTGAAGCGCCAACCTCAAATAGGGTAGCAGTCTTAGAGTCTTTGCATACCAGAAGGTCTCGGAAATGAGAAGCTACACCGCTGATAATATACTGACCCTCAAAACCACGGTTTAGTATATCATTCAGAATGAGCAGGCACTCCACTACACTGCCGTCAAGAATTGCGTCGGTTAGTTTGAAATAATATTCATAATCAAGTACATTCAGATTCTCGATAACCGCTTTGTATGTAATATTTCCTTGAGTATAACTGGCTGTCTGATCAAATATAGATAATGCATCACGCATACCGCCGTCAGCTTTCTGAGCAATTACATTCAATGCTTCGGGCTCTGTCGTCACACCTTCCTGCTGTGCAACATACAGCAGATGTTCAACAATATCAGCAATATTTATACGGTTGAAATCATAAACCTGACAACGCGACAGGATTGTTGGAATAATTTTATGCTTCTCTGTGGTTGCAAGTATGAATATGGCATGCGCAGGCGGCTCCTCCAGTGTTTTCAGAAATGAGTTGAACGCCGCTTGTGATAGCATGTGGACCTCATCAATGATATAAACTTTATACTTCCCTATCTGCGGGGGGATACGTACCTGATCTATTAATGAGCGAATATCATCAACTCCGTTGTTAGAGGCAGCATCAAGCTCATGAATGTTATATGAGCGCTGTTGATTAAAAGCTACGCACGACTCACATTTATTACATGATTCATTATCAGGTGTAAGGTCGAGGCAATTGATAGTTTTCGCGAAAATGCGGGCACAGGTAGTTTTACCTACACCGCGTGGTCCGCTGAAAAGATATGCATGAGCAAGCTTATTCCCGGCAATGGCATTCTTCAGTGTTGTTGTGAGAGCCTCTTGGCCAACAACACTTTTAAAAGTGGAAGGTCTGTATTTTCTTGCAGAAACAATAAAAGTATCCATGAATGAATTGGATGAGATGTAAAAATACAAATGTACTAAAAATATCGGTTTTTTCTACGGTTTTCTTATCTTTACGGATAGAAGTAAAAATTAGCATTTAGTATTATGAGAAATATTCTTTCATTATTATCGATTATTGTACTGATCGTTATATTATCTGCAATATCTTGCTCTTCAGGCAAGAAATCCCAGTCAGCGCAACACGAATTGCCTGTGCTTGAGACTTCGGCACCTGCCCAAACTGTTGTCTCCGATACGTTTGTTCTGCCTGATATGCCTGAATCACTTACCGATACAGATGAACGTGCTAAATTCCTTGTGATGCACTATTGGGATAGGTTTGACTTTAGTGATACAGACCTTATAATGCGTCCTGAAATTACTGAACAAGCATTTGTTGATTATATAAATATCCTGAACTATGTTCCACAGGAGATTGCAGGTGAATCGCTCATAAAAACACTTGGCAATGCAGAAGCATATAAAGAAATGTACATGCATTTTGTATCGCTATTTGAAAAATATTTCTATGATCCAAATTCACCGTTTCGCAATGAGGAGTTTTATATTCCCGTTTTAAATGAGATAACCGGGTCGTCAGTTCTGAGTGATGAAAGAAAGTCTGTTTACGAGTTTCAGCTTGATATGGCAATGAAAAACAGGGTAGGTGACAGGGCTAACAACTTCAGTTATACAGTGGCATCCGGTCAGACATCCTATCTGTATGATCTGCAAAGTGAATATATACTTCTGATGTTCTCCAATCCCGGTTGCCCTACATGTGAAGCGGTAACAGCCCAACTTGACAACTCCAAGCCTCTCAATGACGCTTTATCTTTAAATAGTCCGACACGTACCATGCTCACTATTCTCACTCTTTATCCCGATGAAGATCTTGGCGAATGGCTGGCTCATTTGCCTCAGATGCCATCAAACTGGGTACACGGCTATGATAAGGGTATGCAGATCACACAAAAGAAATTATATGATATTAAAGCTATCCCCACTCTTTATTTGCTGGATAAAGATAAAAATGTGGTACTGAAAGATACATCTATTGAAGCAATTGAGTCATTTTTCACAGTCAGACATTAACACAGCAGTCTGTCAGTATGTTTAATGCACCTTTGTCATGTTGATATACAAATACGACAATCATAATCAGTGGATTGTTTGAAAGTGACATATTATCAGCTAAGTAATACTTGGTTGTGTAGAAATTTAACATTTAGAATGAAACTTTTTATCCTAAAAATTCGATATTACAAAAAAATGACATACTTTTGCCCGTTACAAAAACAGACTTTTAGCGAAAAGTCGTTATAAATAAGAGGTTTAGCAACTGCGTGAAGCACTGCAGACCTATTTACTAACCAAAATTATTTTATATGAAGTACGTGAACTTTTGCCTTATAGCAATTTTTTCACTTGCTCTATCATCAGGTTCTGTAAAGGACGCTGCTCCATCAATAGGTTATTATCCGGGAGAAATAATACCTGATATTGTTTTAACGGATTTGGATGGCGATACATACAACCTGAGTGATTTTAAAGGCAAAAAAGTCGTGGTTAACTTCTGGGCACCTTATGACGCCCAATCCAGAGTAACAAATGTTTTGTTGCATAATTATCTTAAGATGAACAATGCAGACATCACATTTCTCTCTGTTAGTTTCGATATTAACAAAGATGTTATAGAGAGAACGTTTGAAATGGATAACCTCGACAAAAATTCACAATTTTGTGAAGTTAATGGAGCAGATTCAGAACTTTATTATGATTTTAAACTGAATCGTGGTTTCCGTAATTACTTAATCGATGAAAACGGATTTATAGAAGCGATGAATTTCACTCTGGATGATTTAAGAGGCATCTTTTAAGTATTATAAAGAGGAATTAATTAAGAACGGACGTTGAATTTTCAACGCCCGTTTTTTAGTTTTTTATAATCCCGTATTTCATTCTATTTGGTGTTATTTTTTACAATTAAATCTCATTAAATATAACACAAACGGTTGGCTCTTAACTCTCCTCGATACACTTTACTATCTTTTTTATATAATATTCTCCAAAATATAATATATATTAAAATATATCATTTATATTTGTGCTTTAAACTTAAAATCCGATAGTTAGGAGGGTACTGTAAAACAATTTTTATGAGTAGGCAATCTGGAATAAAGATCAATCAGTTTCAATTGGCAGTTTTGCTTGACGAATCTGATAAAGAATTTTTCAAAAGCATAGTCTCAAATAATGTATATTGCCTTCACTGCAGAGGCTTTACACAAAAAGGTATCGATATTGAAGAGATTTATCTTACAAAATTTAATGATGTAATGGTGTATGGCAAATGCAAAGTATGTAATGGAGAAGTGGGCAGGCTTTTTGAATTTGGCAAGGAAAATGAATTCAGTATTAGAGCGAATAAATTAAGAAAATCAATAAAAGTATCCTGATAAATTACTTTAAGAGTATTATCTTTGCATCCAAAACAAGATTTTAACAATTGAATGGAAAACAAACATCTCACTCCATTGTATAAAACTGTTGTAGGAGTGCAATTTCTATTTGTTGCTTTCGGAGCAACAGTATTAGTACCTCTCTTGGTAGGACTCGATCCTTCCACAGCTCTGTTCACCGCAGGTATAGGCACATTAATCTTTCACCTTGTAACAAAAGGTATAGTCCCTGTTTTCTTAGGCAGTAGTTTTGCTTTTATAGCTCCTATAGTTAAAGCTACTGAACTGTACGGTCTGGCCGGGACCCTCTCCGGAATAGCAGCAGTAGGAGTTGTATATTTTCTTATGAGTGCACTTGTCAAATGGCAGGGCGTAAAACTTATCAAGCGACTTTTCCCTCCTGTTGTAATCGGTCCGGTGATTATGCTTATCGGACTCTCACTCGCCGGCACAGGGGTAAATATGGCACAAGAGGACTGGTTGCTGGCTGTTATATCATTAACAACCGCTATAGTCGTAAGCCTGTTTGCCAAAGGTTTTCTGAAGCTCATCCCCATATTTGCAGGAATTATTGTTGGCTATATAGCTGCAATGTTGTTAGGGAGAGTTGATCTCACCGGAATAGCAGAAGCTGCTTGGTTTAGTCTGCCTCGATTTGAGAAGCCTGAGTTTTCGTGGGGAGCCATTCTGTTCATGATTCCTGTTGCAATAGCCCCTGTAATAGAGCACGTGGGCGATATATATACAGTGAGTCAGGTTGCAGGTAAAGATTTTGTGAAAAAACCGGGACTCCATCGCACAATGCTTGGCGACGGTTTAGCATGTATAGTAGCAGGAATTATTGGTGGTCCGCCAGTTACAACCTACTCTGAAGTAACCGGAGCTATGATACTTACAAAAGTGACTGATCCTGCAGTAATACGTATTGCAGCTGTCACGGGAATCGTTTTCTCTATGATAGGAAAAGTTAGTGCTTTTCTCAAGTCGATACCCGGAGCCGTTCTTGGTGGTATAATGCTCCTTCTGTTTGGTATGATAGCAGCAACAGGTATCAACAACATGATAACTAATAAAACAGATATGAGTAATACCCGCAACCTGATAATTGTATCGCTTATTCTCACAACCGGCATTGGTGGTGCTGTTTTGCAGATAGGCAATATCAGCATGACAGGCATCGGGTTATCAGCACTTATCGGTGTGATTCTTAATCTGATAATTCCCCAGGATAAAGAGAAAGTTGTGAGTTGAGAAGACAATATTTATCTCCCAACATTACCTAATACCATAAGTCTCCCGAGAGAGAAAAATATATATAAATATTTGGAAAATATTCCAAAAGTATGTTTATATTTGTCTGTGCTGTCCCGTTTTTTCAGGTCATATTTTTTAATGAGCGTAATTTGGAAAACTATGAAACCTATAAAAGACAATACGCTTTGCCTGACAATAAATCAGGCTCACTTTAATGACATCATATCCGGGAAAATCAAATCTGTAGGACGGGAGATTAAGGATACAACCTACAAAAAGTATCTCCTTACCTGGCACGAAGATGGACATACCAGACTCTATTACAACGAGAGTCTGCTACCTGGTGACCCCGTTAGTGAAATCTATATCTACAACAACGGTATTTATCCCTATTTACCCGTTGAATACAAATTTCTGAGCCTTGCCGTCGGTGCTGACGGAGAGCGTGATATCCTTATTGTAGAAATAGAAGATATCACCTTCCAGCCTGCATTACAGAAAAATGGATACCCTATCCGCTTCAATATGATAGATGATGAGTTCAAACCTTGCAAAAACGGTAACTACTGTTTCTGGAATATTGTCTATCACCTGGGAAAAGTGATAGAGATCAAGCATAAAAGGAGCGGGAGAGAAAATATTATTTTATAGTTCTGATTACTTTATCCCTATCCAAACGAAACTTGGGTTTCTGAGAGGGCTGATTGGAATCATCTTTGTCACGATAACCAATTGCAACAGCAAACAAAGTCTTGTATTCATTATCCTCTAAAATAGCATCATACTCATCAGTACTTATTCCTTCCATTGGAGTAGAGTCAATGCCAATGCTTGCAGCAGCACTAAGAAAAAACCCTAACGACAGATACACCTGTGACTTCAGCCACGACATTATCTGCTCATCGCCTTTTGGCTTTAGCACTCGGTTATAGTATGTAGTAGCGCCTTCAGGCAGTAAATTCAGCTTGCGATTTTCAAAAGTATCCACATCCTTTACCATGCTAAATACCACTAAATGGCTTGCATCCCTAACCTTCTGCTTGTTGTTATATGAGAATTCCGACAACTTGCTTTTTATATTCTCATCCGAAACAAAGGTAAACTTCCATGGCTGGCTATTAATCGATGATGGACTCAATCTGATAATCTCTTTCAGCTTCTCAACAGTCTCTTCATCAATCTTCCTGTTCGGATCATATTTCTTTGTAGTATATCTATTTTGTGCTATATTTAAAAAACTCATACTTTGTTCTATATTTATAAATTTGATTTATAGCAATAGAATTGCAAATAGTGTGCCATGCTGTTGTGAATTGCTTTCAGAATTCAGTATCTTTGATACCAACAACAACTTTAAAGCGGCCTTTGGGTCGCTTTTTTATTGTGAACCTATCAGTTGATTCATGCAAAAGTAAAGTCGTGCTTTAGAAATACATGTGAAAATAAAGTGATACTTTATATTTACATATAATTGTTATATATTTGTGTGTAAATAATGTGTGCTAATATCAGTTGTCACAATGTTATCAAGAAAAATTAATCTCAGTGATGTAGAAAATGATTCAGTTTTCCTGTGGGGAGCCAGACAGACAGGGAAAAGTACTTTACTTAAAATGATTTTTCCCGATACCTTCTATGTGGATTTACTAAAGTCGGATGAGTTTGAGAGATATAATCGTCGCCCGTCTCTTCTGCGTGAAGAGCTAAACTTGCTTCCGGAAAACGAACTGGTGATTATTGATGAAATTCAGAAAATACCTTCATTACTTGATGAAGTTCATTGGCTGATAACTAATCGTAATCTCCGTTTTGTTTTGAGTGGTTCAAGCGCTCGTAAAATGCGTCGAAGTGGAGCAAATTTATTGGGTGGCAGGGCAGTAAGGAAATATCTTTATCCTTTTGTGAGTAGTGAAATACCGGATTTCGATATAGTTAGGGCGTGTAATAATGGTATGTTGCCTCGTCATTATCTTGTGGCTGATGCTACAAATAGACTGCATGCTTATGTTGGCGATTACTTGCAGGAAGAGATAAAGGCTGAAGCGCTCACCCGTAATTTAAGTACATTTTCAAGATTTATGGAGATTGCAGCTTTAAGCAATGGTGAAATTGTAAACTATAACAATATTGCATCTGAATGTGGCGTAAGTTCGCCTACCGTGAAAGAGTATTTTTCTATTTTGGAAGAAACACTTATAGGTTATACAATTCCAGCATTTACTAGAAAAGTAAAGCGGAGGGTTATAAAATCACCAAAGTTTTACTATTTTGATGTTGGAGTTGCTAATTTTCTACTAAAGAGAACTTATATGCATCCCGGTTCACCCGAATTTGGACATGCTTTTGAGCATTTCATAATGCAGGAGATTATTGCCTACTTGGGTTATTGCAAACCACTTGAAGGTGTTACTTATTGGCGTACTTCTTCAGGTTATGAGGTTGATGCAATTTTAGGTAATGCGGAAGTAGCGATAGAGATTAAATCGACTGAGGAGGTTCAGTCTCATCATACAAAAGGTCTTAAGGCTTTTTCGGAGGAGTTTCCTGATGCAAAACTTATAATTGTGTCCATGGATAAAAAACCTCGCTTATTGAATAAAATTGAGGTTTATCCGGTATTGAGTTTTCTGGATAAATTATGGAGGCAGGAGATCTTTTAATATATCCCTCTCTCATTCAGTGCCCTCTGGTAAGCTCTTGCATTTCTTGCATGTTCGGCATGAGTGACAGCAAAATTGTGTCGGCCCGAGAGGTCATCTTTTGCACACATAAACAGGTAGTTGTGTTCTGTTGGATTCAATACAGCATCAATCCCTTTTATAGATGGTATCCTGATTGGTCCGGGTGGCAGACCGTCGTTCTTGTATGTGTTGTAAGGAGATTCCACTTCAAGATGTTTGAACAGGATTCTGCGCAGTGTGGGATCGCCCACGGCATATTTTACTGTGGGGTCTGCTTCGAGGCGCATGCCTTTTTCTAAACGGTTCAGATATAGTCCGGCTACAGTCGAATATTCGTCGGTATAGGTTGCTTCTTCTTCTACTATGGAAGCGAGTATTGATACTTTCATAGGTGTAAGGCCAAGCTTCTCTGCTTTGCTTTTTCGCTGTTCATTCCAGAATGCATCATACTCTCTTTTCATTCTGCTAATAAGGTTCTCAACGCTTGTGTCCCAGTAAACTTCATAAGTGTTGGGGATAAACATGGCGCCAAAGGTTTGGTTGTTGAAGCCATAGCTTGCTGCTACGGCAGTGTCGTTAAGGACATTTATTATTGAGAGACTGTCTGCCATCAGCTGATCAGAAAAGCGGCCTGCAAGGTTTTCTTTTGTGCGAATATTGTTGAACGTGAGATTTACAGGTGCCTGCACACCTGAGCGCAACAGTCGTATTACATCAGGCATAGTCATGCCGTCAACTATTGCATAGCGCCCTGTTTTTATCCTGTTTGGATAGTTCATCCTGTCGGCTAGCAGGTGAAAGATTTTTTCGTTTGGGAGTTGTGTTTTTTCCTGCAGTTGATTCACTACATAGTTGTAATCCTTCTCCTCATCGATGTAAATGTAAGCTGTTTCGGTGAGATCAAATGGCTCGAAGATTGTATTATAGATATATATCCCTGCTGATATAATGATTAGCAGCAATATGCCTGCAGTCAACAGAATTATATTAGTTCTTTTTTTGTTTCTTTTTGGCTGTTCCATCAAGCTAGTAATTGTAATAAATCTACCTAAACGAACAAAAGTATAAATATTCGGTTTGAAAATGGATGTTTTCTTTGAAAAGTTGAAAACAAACATGTATATTTGCATCCGATTTCAGCAAAATAACCATAAGGAAGTGTGGGTGAGTGGCTGAAACCAACAGTTTGCTAAACTGTCGTACGGGTAACTGTACCGGGGGTTCGAATCCCCCCGCTTCCGCGGAAATACAAAGCCAAAAGGCCAGAAAGATAAGGCAAAGCCTACAAGTTCAGAGACTTGTAGGCTTTTTTTCGAGTGCGCCGTGCGTGGTATTTAACTTTGTGGTGAAAGTCTACAAATAGGAGTTGATTGATTTATAGCAAATCGAGTGGGCTTTTTATTTTCGACTTAGCAACATCTGTTATGTGAGTATATATTTCGGTTGTCTTGATAGAACTATGCCCCAGTAATTGTTGGATGTACCTAATATCCGTTCCATTTTCGAGAAGGTGGGTGGCAAAGCTGTGCCGTAAGATATGTGGTGTTACCGTTTTTTGTATACTCGCTTTTGTTGCGGCTGCTTTCACAACAGTCTGTACGCTTTTTTCAGAATACATGCCACCGCTCTGTCCTTCAAAAAGGTAAACCTTAGGGTTATATGCCTTGAAGTAGTTTCTCAAATCTCCCAGTAACACTGGAGAAAGCATTACCGCACGGTCTTTATTTCCCTTTGAATTCCGGATATGTACCAGCATTAGCTCCGAGTCGATATCCGATATTTTTAAATGCAGCAATTCGCTTAAGCGTAATCCACACCCATATAATAATTTTATGATACACCCGTGTTTCAGGTTAGTTACCGATGCCAGCATTCTCTTTACATCCGTCACGGTTACATATTTTGGTAGCCTATGTTCTTTTCGTGAAGGATACAGGTGTCTTACTTGTAAATTTCGATTAAGCACCAACTGGTAAAATTTGGCGATAGAGGCCACAATCAAACGCTGATATGAACTACTGACATTGTGTTTTTCAATTTTCCATAAAACATATTTTTCAATTTCATCTTCGCTTAATTGACCAGGATTATCGAATCTTTTTAAAGCGACTTTCAGGAAGCTCCTCGCAGCACTAGTGTAATTCTTGATGGAATTAGGGCTATACCTTTGTAGTTTCAACTTCTGTTCGAAACTTGCAATTAGATCGTCGATTTTCATGTTTTACAGATTTTAATAATACTGCAAAGATATCAAAACATTCGTAAATGCAAAAAATAAATTGATGTTTAAATGCTTGATAATGTTGGTTTATGCTGTTGAGTTTGGTAATATGAAAAAAGTGTTATACGAATGTTCTAAATTTCATATATACGAATGTTGTATATTCATTGCGTAAATAACACGTTGAACTAAACCTGTCGGTAAATTAGAATAGTGATAAT